>Ga0208373_1001410_pt1 | contig 32488 bp, 31 predicted proteins | sample RifOxyC2_FD_184036 | JGI IMG/M metagenome (GOLD analysis project Ga0208373, IMG submission 184036) | Soil microbial communities from Rifle, Colorado - Rifle Oxygen_injection C2 (SPAdes) | ecosystem: Environmental > Terrestrial > Deep subsurface > Rock core/Sediment | place: Rifle, Colorado... | reverse complement strand
ATTCTAAAAGGAGAGTGCCATGTTTATAAGATCCACTGGCTTGGGGAGAACATTGCTGACGGGTAGAATCGCCAGGATCGTGACCACTGATGTGGTGCCCTCGACACTGGAGTCGCCCTCCGGCGGCGCCAAAGAACCAATGCGACTCCTCGTGGAGATGGAAATTACGAATCCCGTGCACTGGACGGTGAGAGCATTTATAGACCCGCCTGATTTAAGGGAAATGCTCAAGATCATCTTCACCAGTCCGGGACTGCTGCTGAGCTGCCTGAAGTTTCTCTTTATGAAGGGCCCGAAGTATGACGATCCTGCGCAGGCAGGGATGCCGCCTGTCGCACCGACCGCGCAGCTTCCAGTGGGGTCGGCAGGTCCGGGCGCTCCGGCGAAAGTTGGATCAGGGTTTGCGCCGACAGGTCCCCGGCCCATTCCCGCCAGGAAAAAGTGAGTTTTAACGTTGGGGACAGAATTCAATTCTGTCCCCATAAAGAATTCAATTCTGTCCCCATAAGGATACCGGTACAAGGAGGGATTATGCCAGACAAAAAGTATGATGCAGTTATCGTCGGAGGTGGGCATCACGCAACCATAATCGCGTGTTATCTGCAACGGGCCGGTCTCAAGACGGCAATGTTCGAACGGTGGCATGAGATGGGCGGCGGCGCCTGCGGCGAAGAGTTGCCGCTGCCGGGGTTCATCCAGAATGTCTGTGCGCACTTTACGAGATTTTATACGAATCCGGCGTACGCCGATTTCAATCTGCGCGACTACGGATTGGTTTACCTGTTCCCGGAGAACAACGAGGCGTGGATATATCCTGACGGCAGCTATATTATGGGAAAAACGATTTTTCCGGTCGTGGATCCACTCACCGGCCGGTCGGAATTCTCACAGGCAGCGGCCGACTACACGATCAAGGAGATTGCCAAGATCAACCAGGATGATGCCAATACGGTAGAGGGCATTATCACAAACTTCAAAAACAATTGGAAGAAGGCCTTCGGACTTTACCGCTACACGGGACCAGGCGAATGGGGAAGCGGTCCTGATCCCCTTGAGGCGCTCTTCGACGATCCGAAAAGTGGTCTGGATCGCGATCTCTGTATGGGAACCGTCGGCGAGATCGCCACCCGGATGTTTAAGAGCCCGGAGATGCAGACATTCTACATGCGCGCCATGCAGACCTCCAACGGCCTTTTGCCCTGCGACCGACCGGGCCCCTACTGGCATGTTCACGCCCTGGGCCTCATCCTCTCGATGGATGCCGCGGCGATCGTCACGGGCGGAACGCACAGCATTACCCATGCCCTCCTGCGGGCCTTCCAGCAGTACGGCGGTGAATTTTTTGTTCTCAATGAAGTAAAGAGGGTCCTCGTCGATGACAACAAGGCCTATGGAATCGAATTGAAAAATGGCGACCGGGTACTGGCCGACATCGTGGTGAGCGATCTAAGCGTGGAATTGACTCTGGATGCCGTGGGCAAGGAGTGGACGCCCGACGAGCTCTGGGAGAAGGCGCAGAAGCTCAAGGTGAAACCACCGACGCTGGAAGACAAGGGGTATGAGCGGACCCAACTGCTCTGGGGGAACATCGCCCTGATGGAAGCTCCCCATTACCCGATGAATCCGGAGCTGGGGATGGTGCCCCGCTTATACTTCGGCAAGGCGGACCCCGAGTATTTCCTGAGCGGCCGTTATCAGAAGGAACGCTGGGAAAAAGGCATCGCCGATCAGCTTTATCTCCTCGTGGCCCCGGACGTGCAGTGGGACAAGACCCGCGCCCCGGCCGGAAGATTTGCCGCCCTCGTGGAAGAGTTCACGTGTCCCTGGAGAAATTTCTCGGAAAGAGAGTGGCTGAAAATGAAGAAAGAGATAGAGTTTCGCATGGTTGCAGAGTGGGGTAAGTATGCCCCCAATGTGACGATGGATAACTTCATCTCCGCCTGGATCGCCACGCCGGACGACGTGGTCAACAGAAATCTCTGCATGCCTCAGGGCGGTTGGGGAGCGCTCGATGCCCACTACGAGTGTTCCGGAAGAATGAGACCCTTCCCGGAGATATCCGGTTACCGCATGCCCGTGAAAAACTACTACCTCTGCTCGTCGGCCGCGCATTCAGCCCACGGCATCGGTCGCGGCAGCAGCTATAACTGCTACAAGGTTATTGCTCAGGACCTGGGTCTGAAATACAAGCCTTGGGAAGAACGCGGCTGGTAGCAGCCAAGAGGAAAACAGATGAAACCGGACCTGAAATGTGGTTTGTGCATCATGGAGTGGGTTTATGGCCGGGCAACAGCGCAGAACGGGAACAAGGGTGTCCCCCAACTGTTCAGGAATATAGCCCGGCTTCTTACCCACGAAATCAGCGCCTCGGCCAACATAGGCGCCCTGTGCAACCAGGCGGTTGATCTGGTCTATGAGTTCATTCCCCCGCAGTCGGATTTCTGGGAGGGAATCAAGGGAGCGACGAACAACTACGTCCAGGGATTGCTGCCGCAGGCCGGGGCTTACGTCAACAAGGCGAAAACGCCGCAGGGGAAGTTTCAACGGGCCTGCGCGCTGGCCGCAGCGGGGAACGTATCCCCTCTGGGCGCGCCTATGGCGGGCAAAGCCTTTGCCTTTCCCGAGGCCCTCGCCATCATGGCCGGCAATGCTCCCTTGCCCGTCTTTTCCGGCGACGTATATAAAGCAGCTCTCCAATCCCGCCAGGTCTTTTATGTAACCGATAACGCAGGCGAGATCGGCTTGGACACGCTCCTCATATCCCGGTTGCAGGAAATGGGTAAGAACGTGACCCTGGTAGTCAAGGAGCCTGCTTTTTTTGAAGATGCTACCTTGGCAGATGCTGAATTTTTCAACCTGAACCGCACGGCAGATAAGGTGGTAACGGTCAATAAGGTTTTTGTCCCCGGTAAAGGCAAGTCTGACGCCGACCGGGCCTTTCGCCAAAGCGACCTCGTGATTTCGAAAGGGACGGGGAGCTATGAGGCCCTCCGAGGCGAAACACGGGGTAAACCGGCGATCTACCTTTTGAAAATCAAGTGCGATCCGGTCGCCCGGGATGTGGGAATAAAGGAGGGGCGATTTGTTGTTAAACTGGACACTTAACACTGAAAAGGAGGTGACCTGAGGTAACCGATGAAAAGATTAGCGGAAAAAGTAGTCATCATCACGGGGGCCGGCAAAGGGCTGGGCAGGGCCTTTGCCTTGAAATTTGCCGACGAAGGCGCCAGGCTGGTGCTCGTAACCCGGAAAGACATGGAGGGTCTCCAAAAAGCGGCAGGGGAGGTAACCGTCCGAGGCGCCGACTGCATTTATTTTCAGGCGGATGTTACAAAACTTGATGATATGCAGCAAGTGGCCGATGAGACCGTAAAGAAGTTCGGCAGGATCGATGTCCTGGTCAATAATGCCGCTTACTATTTCGGCGTCGTGCGGAAGCCCTTCGATCAAATCCCGCCGGAGGAGTGGGATCTGATGATGAGCATCAACGTCAAGGGACCCTGGATCTGTGCCCGGACGGTCTTTCCCAGTATGAAGGCCCAGGGCAAGGGGAAGATCATAAACCTTACCTCCGAGGTGTTCTTCACGGGCTCCAATGGCTTTGCCCATTACGTCGCTTCCAAGGGCGGGGTGGTGGGATTAACCAGGGCCCTGGCCGCCGAGCTGGGACCGCACAACATCACGGTCAACGCAGTGGCGCCTGGTTTTACCGACACCGAAGCGAGCCGTACCATCGCGGATGTCGCCAAATACGACACAGCCAGGACGCCGCTCCGGAGACTGGGCACGGCGGAAGACATCGTCGGGGCGGTAACCTTTCTGGCTTCGGATGACGCCGATTTTATAACGGGGGAAATAATACTGGTGGATGGCGGACGGGCCATGCACTAAGCGCGTTGAGGGGTTGGGGACAGAATTTATTCTGTTCACGGAAAGTAATTAAAGTAATTGAGGAGGAACTTACGATGAAGATGTATGATTGCGTACCAGGATTCGAATTTGATGAGAAAACCGATCTTGCCCAATCTCCTGTCTGGTTTCTGGATGGTACCCACTCTGTCCCTCCCTGGACGCCGATGTTCGGGTGGCTTTGGATCAATTTCTGCCGTCACGGGATGCAGTACGGGGCGGAGACCCTGCAACTTCCCACCGTCCACGGCTGGGACTGGCGTTTCAAGGATGGCGGCGCCTACCTGACGCTGTTGCTGGTGGGTTCGGAGGAAGAAAAAAAGGCCCGGGAGGTTAAGTTTCAGCAGGCAATCCGGCCTTTCGTCGAGGACTATGACAAACTCTGGACGGGCTTTTTGGAGGAACTATTCGTTCGTTACAAGAAAATAAGAGCGGTGGACGGCGAAAAAGCAACCCAGATAGAACTCCTGGAAAACTTCGAGTACGCCATTGCCACGTGCCGCAGAATGTGGGAAATCCACATGTATATGATGTATGGCACCTACACGCCCTTCGTGCTGTTTGAAAAACTCTGCAAGCATCTGCTGAACATTGATGACACCCATCCTGACTTCCAGAAGCTGATGAGCGGCTTCGATAATGAAAGCTTCCGCGTTGACCGCGGTCTGTGCGACTATGCCCAGAAATTGAGGGACATCGGCATGGAAGCCACGCTGCAGGCGATTGCCCCCAAAGATTGGGAGACCAAACTCCAGGAGACCGACAAGGGACGTGATTTCCTCAAGGATTTCAAGTTTTTCATTGACACGAAGGCCGGCTGGCGGATGGAGAGAATGGCGGAAATCTGCTTGCCCACCTGGGCGGAAGATCTGCCCCAGGCCTTCGACAAGGTGGCGGTTTACCTGAAGGCGGGGGAAAAGTTTGATCTCGAAAAGAAGCGACTGGACCTGGAACAGGAGCGGAAGCAAACTGAGACAGCGTTGCTGGCCAAGGTCTCGCCCGAGCAGCGGGGATGGTTTGCCACGCTCATGAAGATTGCCCAGAACTGCAGCCGTTTCAGTGAAGAGCATAACCACTACCTCGACCAGAGCACCCATGCCCTGTTGCGCAAGACATGCATTGATATGGGCAAGCGTTTTGCGGCCGCGGGAACTATCTCCGAGCGGGATGACATCTTTTTCCTGATGCCCGATGAAGTCCGCAAGGCAGGAGTAAACCCCGGACAGTTCAATCTCAAGGACCTTGTCGCGCGTCGCCGGGCTGAATGGAATGAGTGGAACAAGAACGGAAACCCGCCGGTCATTTTAAGGGAAGATTTCAGCATGCAGCAAGCCATGGAGGTGATGGTAAAATCCATGGACCCGATCGCCCTCAAGGTGGTCGTGGGCACCATGCCGGAGGCCCGACCCGATCTCAAGGCCGACCTCTTCGGAACGTGCGGTTCCGCCGGTGTGGCCGAGGGCATTGCCAGGGTGGTCTTCAAGGAAGAAGATCTCGCCAATATTCAGGATGGGGATATCCTCGTCGCCGTGAGCACCTCTCCGGCCTGGACGCCGATCTTCGGAAGGATCAAGGGGGTGGTGGTGGACAGAGGCGGCAGTCTCTCCCATGCCGCCATCGTAGGCAGAGAATACGGCATCCCCGTGATCATGAACGTCTTTGAAGGAACGACAAAGATCAAATCCGGGCAGCGAATAAAAGTGGATGCCAATTTGGGAACAGTGATAATACTATAGTAACCCCGATCGGGTATTGGGGGACAGATTTCAAGTCTGTCCCCCAATACCGGGCGTGTATAATTTCAAGGGAGAGAGAGCCATGTTTCTGTTCGTTCAACAATGGGAAATCCGCAAGGGTAAGGAGAATGAATACTCCAACTTCGTTCTGCAGAAACATCTGCCTGCCATGAACAGGATGGGCCTGAAAACTATCGGCGGTTTCCATGTTATCATCGGATCCGGTCCGAGGATAGCATCCGCTTCGCTGGCTGACGATTTCCTCAGCTTGCAAAAGGCTGTGCAAAGCGAAGAATTTATTGAAATAACCAAAGAATTTTTCAATTATATTTACAATTACAGCAATGCCGTTCTCAAGGACACCGGCCGGGTGGACATGGCCAATTACAGTTTATCTCTCGGGACATGCCGATTTAACCAGTATTTTAAATTAGCGCCTGGCAGTGAAAAGGAATACACAAAGTTCCTGCAGAATGACTATATACCAAAGCTTGCCAAAATGGGTATCCGGGTTCAGGCGGAGTGGCAGGTCATCATCGGCAGCACCATGCGTCTGCTTTTGGAAGGGGTGGCCGCCAGCGCCGTGGATGTTGCCCAAGCGATAGTAACGGATGAGTACCGCAGTCTCAGGCGCCATTTGCTGGCCAATTATGCAAACAACTACAGTTGCCGGATTCTGGCGCCTACGGGAAGAGTGGAGGTTGCCTACATTTTAGGCGGGATGATGAAAGCACTTTAACTGAACGAAATAATTTTGAAAGAGGATGATGCCATGGCCAGGGACGGAAGCATTTACTGGAATCCCATCTTGGAAACGATGCCGCGTGAAAAGCTCCGGGAGCTGCAGGTGAAGAAGTTCAGGAGGATATTCACCTGGGCCTACGAAAACTCGCCATTTTATCGAAGGCTTTATCGCGACGCCGGCATGGAGCCGGGCGATATCAAAACCTATGAGGATATCAAGCGGGTTCCCAAGACGGATAAGGGTGTTTTAAGAGATGTTCAGAACCGGCCGCCTTTCCCCTATGGCGACATGCTGGCTGTTCCGCTGCAGCAGGTCACGGAATTCCGGCAAACGAGCGGCACGACGGGAACCCCTGTCTATCAGGCCGACACCTGGCAGGACTGGGAATGGTGGGCGGAGTGCTGGGCCTACATACTCTATGCCCAGGGCTACCGGAATACGGACCGGATGTTCATCCCCTTCGGTTACAATATTTTCGTAGCCTTCTGGGCCTGTCACTACGGTGCCGAGAAGCTCGGCTGCGAGGTGGTGCCCGGCGGGGTGCTGGACACCGAGGCCCGGATCATGAAGATGCTGGAGCTCCGCTGCACCTCCTTCGGAGCAACTCCGACGTATGTGCTCGGCATGGCCGACACGGCCAGAAAGATCGGGATTGATCCCCGGTCGATTGGCATCCAGAGGATCACCTGCGCCGGGGAACCGGGCGCCAGCATCGCCACCACGAAGCAGCGGATCGAAGACGCCTGGGGGGCGAAGGTGTATGACCACATCGGCGCCACGGAGATAGGCGCCTGGAGTTACAGTTGCACCTTCCAGACGGGCCTCCACGTGAACGAGGCCTTCTTCCTCGTCGAGATAGAGGATATGGATACCGGTGAAATCATCGATACGCCGGGGAAAAACGGCAAGATGGTCATCACCGCCCTGGACCGGATGGCCAAGCCCTGCATCCGTTTCGACTCGAAGGACGTGATCCGCTGGGCCGACTACGACTGCGAATGCGGCCGCACCTTCCGGAGTATCGACGGCGGTGTCGTAGGTCGGGCCGATGACATTACCAAGGTCAAGGGCGTACTTCTGGCCCCGACGGCCATTGAGGAAGTGGTGCGGAGTTTCAAGGAACTTAGTGATGAATATGAGGTTGTGGTAAGCAAGAAGGGCGACATTGATGAAATCCTGCTCAAGATAGAGATCATGCCGGGATGCGAGAATAACGAACCGGATATTCTCAAGCGCTTAAAAGATTTGCTCCGGGTCAAAACGAATCTCGGGTATAAGATGGAGATTCACCCCTACGAAAGCCTGCCCAGATATGCCTTGAAGGCGAAGAGGTTTAAGGATCTGAGAAAACATTAGTAATATCAGGAGAAACTACCATGACAGCCGGATATGACATAAAAAAAATGGATGCCAAGATCAAGGAGATCAGAAAAGCCGCCGAAGAACTCCAGGAACTGGGGGGGGATATCGAGGCCGTAAATAAGAATCTGGTTCGCCTCCTCGCCAGCACGAAGATGCTGGAGCTTAACATCTCCGACGCAATATCGGTGCTTTAAAAGAGAAGTTGGGTACAAGGGTAAAGACCACCTCTTGCGTTTACCCGCTTGCAGGTGATTTCGCAGGCGCCGGGTGGCAGTAAAAAGATTAGGAGTCTCAACTATGGAACAATGGATCTACAGATTTGAGGAACTTGGTACGGAGTGTAACGACCTGGTGGGGAAGAAGTGCGCCAATCTCGGCGAGATGAGTAAGCTCGGGATGAGGGTGCCCTACGGGTTTGCCATTGCGGTACAAGGATTTGAGGAATTCATGAATCTTACCGGCCTGACCCGCCTGGTACGGGAACGCATCGAACCGCGCCGGGACACGCTCAAAAACGTGGAAGTCTGCCGGGACGAGAGCCGCGCCGTTCAGAGTCTCATCGAGTCCGCAACAATGCCGGAGTCCATGAGAAAAGTAATAGTAAGTTATTACCGTGAGTTGTGCCTGAAGGTGGGACGACCGGACCTGCCGGTAGCGGTCCGTTCGAGCGGTATCGTGAGCATGCCCGGGCAGATGGATACGTATCTGAATATTAGCGGCGAGGATGCCGTTATTGAACATATCAAGAAGGTCTGGAGCAGTGCTTACACAGTGCGGGCCATGATGTACCGGATCGAAAAGAATCTGCCGGTAGAGTGGGCGCCCATCGGCGTGGCGGTGATGATGCTGGTGGATGCGAAAGCCGCAGGCGTGGTATTGACGGTATTGCCCACAACGGGAGATACGACGCAGGTGGTGATTGAAGGGAATTGGGGTTTGGGAGAAAGCGTTGTCAGCGGTGAGATTACACCCGATTCCTTTACGGTGGACAAAAACGACCTGCATATCGCCGGCAGAACAATTACCTCCAAAAAGGGGATGGTTGTCCGTGAGGCTTCCGGAACAACTTACGTTCCCGTCCCGGAGGAGTTACAGGAAAAACCCTGTCTCGACGATCTCGAGCTGATCGCTATTGCCAAAACAGCCCTTGACGTAGAGAAACACTTCGGCGTTCCCCAGGATATGGAGTGGGTGGTGGACAAAAACCTCCCCTTTCCGGAAAACATCTTCTGGGTTCAAGCCCGACCGGCTAAATATACAAAAGCGGATAAGTCCAAGGATGTTGACTACATTATCGATCTCATGGTGGGAATGTTTGACTGAGATAAGGATGCACGCAAATGTCTGTTTATAAAAACAAGTTCCTGAAGATTGATCTCTCAAAAAAAGAAGCTGTTGAGATGCCGATCGAGGCCGGGGTTATTCGGGATTTCCTGGGCGGCCGCGGGTTGGGGATAGACTATCTCTATAAACATCTGGCCCCCCATACGGACCCCCTCAGCCCTGATAACATCCTCCTGTTTATCCCGGGGATTCTCGGCGGGACCAGCGCTCCCGGGTTCTCGAGATGGATCGTAGCCACCCGGAGCCCGCTTACGGGCGCCTACATCAGATCGGTGGCCGGAGGAAAATTCGGGGCCGCCCTCAAACATGCCGGGTACGACTTTGTTGCGGTCCACGGTCGTGCGGACCAACCCACCTACTTGCATCTGGGCCGGGAGGGGGTGCAGTTCCTCGCTGCCGAAGAACTGTGGGGTCTCGATACCTTCGCTACCCAGGATAAACTATGGGAAAAATACGGCAAGCCCCATACCCATATCGCCTGCATCGGACCGGCAGGTGAGAAGCTCGTGAAATTTGCCGCGATCATCCATGAGAAAAGGGCGGCAGCCCGGGGCGGAGTCGGTGCGGTCATGGGGGCCAAGAATTTGAAGGCCATCGCCATCGATACAACGGGCGGCAATAAGCTCGAACTCCACGACCGGGAAGCCTTTCTGACGCTGGTCAGGGAGCACAACGAGATCCTCAAAACCCACCCGCGGCGGCAGAAAATGACCGCCTACGGCACAACCTTCATGACCACGAAGATGCACGAGCTGGGAATTTTCCCGGTGAAGAATTTTCAGGAAGGCTGCCTGCCGGGGGTGGAGAAGATCGGCGGCGAGGCGTTCCAGAAATTGAAAACAGCCGACTACGGCTGTTATGCCTGTTCGACCCGTTGCGGAAATGTCTTTACGGCCGCGGAAGGGCCTTATAAAGGGGCGACAAGTGAAGGGCCGGAGTACGAAACGATCTTCTCCTTCGGCGGAGAAATCGCCAACACGGACGCCGGCGCCATCATCGCGGCCGACGCCCTCTGCGACCGCCTGGGGCTGGACACGATCAGCATGGGCGTGGCAGCCGGATTTGTCATGGAGCTCTACGAAAGGGGCATTTTGAACACCAGGGAGCTGGATGGTCTGGAACCGGTTTGGGGCAACCATGAGGTCCTCTTTGAGCTCATCGAAAAGGTAGCGAAGCGCGAAGGCATCGGCAACATCCTGGCCGAAGGGACGAAAAAGGCCGGTCAGTTGATCGGAAAAGGCGCAGAATATTATGCCATGACCGCCAAAGGACTGGAGCTTCCCGGATACGAGCCGCGGGCGGCCAAGGTTCACGGTCTCGGGTACGCCGTCTCGAACATCGGCGGCAGCCACATGTACGGCTACGCCCGCCAGGAGATCGCCGGCTTCATGCAGCCGCGGGAGGTAGACCGTTTCGCCGATGACGGCAAGGGGGACGTGGCGGGGTGGAACCAGATCAAAAAGGCCGTGGAGGAAACGGGGATACTCTGCAATTTTGCCGACACCAATGTTACCCAGCAGCTTATTTGCGACCTCTTTGTGAGCGCGACGGGCAGGAGCGATCTGTCCGAGGCCAAAAATCTGGACAAGTTCGGCGAGCGAATTGTCTGTTTGGAAAGATGCTTTAACGTCCGGGAAGGCTTCAGCCGCAAGGACGATACGCTTCCCCTGCGGATGTTCCAGGAGCCGCTCAAGAATGCCGGGCCGGCTACGGGGCAGGTCATCAGGAAGATGGACAGCCTCCTCGACGAGTATTATGACTTTATGGGTTATGATAAAAACGGGATACCTACGGTGGAAAAGCTGAACGAACTGGGCCTTTCCGACGTGGTGTCAGATATGTCAAAGTTCCGCACGTAAGACAATATTCCAACAACTGCTCAAGGACGATCCCCTGCCATCGAAACGGGAGAACGATGCAGATAAATCTTAAATTCATTGTCGTGGAAGGTGCGCGGGAGGCCTTCGGCGAGACGGAATTCGCCTTCGAGTTGGAGGGGAGAAGCGCCGGCGACCTGATTAGTGAGCTCATCAAAAAATACGGCGCAAAAAGCGAGCGCATCTTTCTTGCCAATGGGCATTACGAAATTAATCTCCAGATTATTGTAAACTGGAGGAAATACGTTCCGCCGGAGCGGAGGGATGAATTCGAACTTCACGATGGGGACCACGTCATCTTCACCCACCTTGTTGAGGGAGGATAATGGGAAGAGAAACCCTGGAAAAAAGCATCATCGCGTACATGGAAAACCACAACACCCTTTCTCTGGCAACGGAAAAAGACGGGGAGCCTCATGCCGCTACGGTATTTTACGTCAACACCAGATTTGAAATTTACTTCTTAAGCAGCTCCACGACACGGCATGGAGAGCAACTTGCGCACAATCCAAGGGTATCCGCCACCATCGATGAGGATTATTCCAACTGGCTTTCAATAAAGGGAATCCAGATTGAAGGAAGGGTAAAGAGCGTGGGCGGGATCTTGGAGAACGGAAGCATCGCCCGGGCCTATGTAAAAAAATTCCCCGGGGTGAAGGATTTTCTCTTTTCGCCTCAAAAGCTCGGTGAACTCATCGCAAGCAAGGTCGGCGGGGCGAGCTTCTATAAACTAACCCCGGAAAGAATATTCTTTATTGACAATGAAAAGGGATTTGGGAAACGGGATGAATTTATCCTTTCTGGCAAGGACTGAACCAAAAACTCTCGGCAACAGGAGCGAAAATATGGCGATTTTGAATGCCCCCACAGCGCCTGTAATTCTGGCTAATAAATTTCTTGACAAGCAAAAACAGCCCTCCTATAATAAATCATCCAAGAGAGAAATCTCGTATCGAACCACTTTTTATATCTGTTTGTGTAACCCGGGGACGGAGAGTATTTTCTGCGTCCGAATTGATGATGTATCAACGAATCAGGAGGAGACACGAAATGAAATTCCCGAATCCGCATGACGTCAAAGCAGAGACCATTCCCGGCACCGAAGGCTGGGAGAGAATGTACCCCTACCACTACCAGTTTGTCACCGATGATCCAGAGCGCAACCAGTACGAGAAGGATACCTTCTGGTTCGCCGACGGCCTTCATTATCCGGAGCCGCTCTACCCGTTTGATACGATCTGGGATGAGGCCTGGTATCTCGCCCTCTCCCAGTACAACAATCGGATATTCATGGTGCCGCCGGTGCGTGGTGTGGACCACCGAATCATCAATGGCTATGTCTATATCTCGCCGGTGCCTGTAAAGGACGGAGCAGAGATCGGAAGCCGCGTCCCGCACTTCATGGAGCGTGCCGGCTACTACTACAAGAACTGGGATGCGCTCGAAGCCAAGTGGAAAGTGAAAATGGAAGCCACCATCCGCGAGCTTGAGGCGATACAAATCCCGAAGCTGCCCGACATGGAGGACATCAGCGTGGTGACCGACGCCGTAGGCGAGTCTCGGGGCTACCACCTGCTCAAGAACTACGATGACCTGATCAACCTCGGCCTCAAGTGCTGGCAGTACCACTTCGAGTTCCTCAACCTGGGTTATGCCGCCTACGTTTTCTTCTTAGACTTTATGCAGAAGCAGTTTCCCAGCATGCCGACGCAGCGTGTCACCCAGATGATCGCAGGCATCGACGTGATCATGTATCAGCCGGACGAGGAATTGAAGAAACTGGCCAAGAAGGCCATCGAACTGGGCATCGAGGCAACGGTATGCTCAAGCCCGGAATGGGGCGTGGTCGAGGAGGCGTTGCGCAAACTGCCGAAGGGACAGGAATGGCTGGCTGTCTTGGATCAGTCCAGGAATCCGTGGTTCGAAGTGTCGACCGGTACCGGCTGGTTCCACTACGACCGCAGTTGGAACGACCAGATGAACGTGCCGCTCTCCGGTATCAATACCTATATCGGGAAAATCAAGCAGGGCATATCGATCGAGCGGCCAACCGAGAAGGTACGGGCCGAGCGCGACCGCATCATCGCCGAATATCGCGACCTGATCGGGACCGAGGAAGATCGCAAGCAGTTCGACGAATTACTGGGCTGCGCCAAGACAGTGTTCCCTTATGTCGAGAACCATCTCTTCTATGTCGAGCACTGGTTTCATTCGGTGTTCTGGAACAAGATGCGCGAGGTAGGAGCGATCATGAAAGAGCATGGCATGATTGAGGATGTCGAGGACATCTGGCTGTTGCGTCGCGACGAAATCAAACAGGGTTTGTGGGACGTCGTTACCGCTTGGGCAACCGGCGTTACGCCGCGTGGCACCAAGGTGTGGCCGAAGGAGATCGCCTGGCGCAAAGGTGTGATGCAGAAGTTTAAGGAATGGAGCGCGCCTCCGGCCATCGGCGTTGCCCCCGAGGTGATCCAGGAGCCATTCACGATCGTACTGTGGGGTGTGACAAACAAATCACTGGCGGACTGGTCGGCGGTGCAGGAAGTTAAGGATCCCGGCAGCATCACCGAGCTCAAGGGTTTTGCCGGTAGCCCCGGCGTCGTCGAGGGCCGCGCGCGGGTATGCAAGACGGTAGGTGACGTCGGTCAACTGCAGGAGGGAGAGATTCTGGTAGCTCCGACCACGTCGCCGTCATGGGCGCCGGCTTTCGCCAAGATCAGGGCCTGCGTCACCGACGTGGGCGGGGTCATGAGCCACGCGGCAATCGTCTGTCGAGAGTACGGCCTGCCGGCGGTGGTCGGCACCGGTCTCTCGACCAAAATAATCAAGAGCGGGATGATGCTGCGTGTCGATGGTTCCTCCGGCGTGATCACCATCGTACGATGAAAGAGAGCGCGGCTATGAGCGATGCGGTGGCGGGTGTTCCGCTGGTCTGCTGGTTCGAGGAATGCCGGAAGGATTCCATTCGCCTGGTTGGCGGCAAGTGCTCCTCCCTCGGCGAGTTAATCAACGCCGGGGTACGGGTGCCGCCAGGTTTTGCGCTGACCACCGAGGGCTACCACCGCTTCATGGCCGGGGCAGGAATAGACTTGGAGATCAGGTCCCTGCTTGATAAGCTCGATCCTACGGATATGGATGCACTGGAACGGACCAGTGCATCCATCCGCACGAGCATCGAGGCTCATCCATTTTCCTCGGAAATCGAAGACATGGTGGCCGAGAGTTATCGTAAGCTTTCGTTGCGCTGCTGCTTGCCGGCGGCACCGGTGGCGGTGCGCTCCAGCGCCACGGCCGAGGATCTTCCCGGCGCCAGCTTCGCCGGTCAGCAGGACACCTATTTGTGGATTCGCGGTATCGACGAGGTGCTGCATCACATGCGCCGCTGCATCTCCAGCCTGTACACAGCCCGGGCTATTGCCTACCGGGCCAACAGAGGCTTCGATGACGAGCTGATGGCAATCAGCGTCGGGGTGCAGAAAATGGCGAACGCGCATACGGCCGGGGTGATGTTCACCATCCATCCGGCGAACGGCGATCGCTCGGTGATCGTCATCGATTCCAACTTCGGGTTCGGCGAATCGGTGGTTTCGGGCGAGGTGACGCCGGATCACTTCGTCGTGAACAAGGTGACGCTGGACATCATCGACCGGACCATTTCCCATAAGGAGTTGTGCTACACTGTGGATCTGAAGACTCAGCAATCCCTGGCCGTGGAGGTGCCTTTCGAGCGGCAGAGAGTGCAGTCTCTGATCGACGACGAGATCACCGAACTGGCCGGAATGGGCAAGCAGATCGAGAAGCATTACGGGCGCCCGATGGACATCGAATGGGCGGTGGACAAGGATCTTCCCGCCGGCGGCAACATTTTTATCCTGCAGGCCCGTCCCGAGACGGTGTGGAGTAAAAAGCAACCGGCCCCGATCGCCAATGCCGGCGCCTCGGCCATGGATTACATCCTCTCCGGCATACTGGCAGGTAAAATAGTGAAATGAATTATAGGCAGGCACATTTCAAAAACTTTAAGGAGACATTATGAATGAACCCAAGGAAGTAAGACCAATCGATGATATTCGCAGCTACATCGCCGCCCTCGAGGCCAACGGCGTATTGAAACGCGTCAAGGCCGAAGTTGACTGGAAGTACGAGTTGTGTCACGTCTCGAAGGTGAACGAAGAACAGAAGGGGCCGGCTTTGCTTTATGAGAACGTCAAGGGCTACGACATTCCGGTGTTCACCAGCGCCTTCACCACGCCGCAGCGAATCGCCATCTGCCTGGAGCAGGACCCTTCGCTTTCGATGTGCCAACTTTCCAGAAAGTGGATGGAGCTGACCACCAAACAGATGATCAGGCCCAAATACGTCGACAACCCACCGGTGATGGAAAATGTTATCGAAGGCGACGCGGTGGACCTAGACATGTTTCCTTCGCCATTTTTTTATCCCGATGACGGCGGCCGCTTCTTTGGCACCTCCGCCTTTATGGTGACCCGGGATCCGGATACCGGGTGGACCAATCTGGGCACCTACCGCGCCCAGGTGCTGGGCAAGAACATCCTCGGCTCGCAGATCATCAAGGGCAAGCATGGCGACATGCACATGAAGAAGTACAAGGAGAGGGGCGAACTGATGCCCGCCGCATATGTGGTCGGCTGCGATCCGGTACTGTTCCTGGCCAGTTCCACGCTGGTCAGCGCCCAGACGGACGAGTACGACGTGGCCGGTTCGCTGCGCGGCCGACCGGTGGACGTGTTCAAGTCGGATCTTACCGGCCTGACCTATCCAGCCAACGCCGAGATCATCGCCGAGGGCTTTATCGACCCGAACGAGCTGATGGAAGAGGGTCCGTTTGGTGAATACACCGGTTACTATTCGGGCAACAAGGGCAAGGACTATCCCAAACCTGTACTGCGTGTGAAGCGTATCCTCCATCGCAACAAACCGATCTTCTGGGCGACCACGGTCGGCAAGCCGATCAACGATATTCACATGATCCAGTCGCTCAACCGTACGGCGACACTGTGGCACGACCTGGAGACCATGAAGGTTCCCGGCATCCAGAGCGTCTACTTACCGGCCGCGGCGACTGGCCGGTTCTGGGTCATTGTGTCTGTACGCCAGATGTATCCGGGACACTCGAATCACGTCGCTGACGCAGTGCTGGGAAGCACGACCGGGCATTACGGCGTCAAGGGGGTCATCATCGTCGACCATGACATAGCCGCCGACGACATGGACCGCGTCTGGTGGGCGCTGGCAACCCGCTTCGACCCGAAGCGCTCGGCCCAGATCATCGACCGCGGGCGCTCCACGCCGCTTGATCCCGGCCTGCCGATCGAGGCGCGCGAAATCACCAGCCGCCTCATTCTCGATGCCTGTACGCCTTACGAATGGACCAACAAGCCCAACGAAATTTTCATGGACCGCGCCGTGCTGGAAAAAGTTTCCGCCCGCTGGAATGAATACGGTTTTACCGGCGCAAGCCCGGTGGCCGACATGATCAACCGGCTGACCCGGCCCGAAGTTAAAAAATCATCCAAAAACTAATCTGTCGCCGCCCGCCGGAAACGACGGGCGGCGAAATGGAGGAAGCCCCCAGCATGAGCAAGAAAGGTATCGTCATCGTCTGTAATCTGGACACCCGCGGCGAGGAGATCGTCTTTGTCAAGCAACTGATTGCCGATCGGGGCCACGAGGCCATCCTGCTTGATTTCAGCATGGAGGAACCGCCGCCCTTTCCCGGCGACATCGCCACCGAGACAGTGGCGGCGCGCGGCGGGTTGCCGATCGAGGCGGTGCGAGAGAAGTACCGCTCCGATCGGGATGCCGCCACAAACAATCAGATCCGGGGCGCTGCGTCAATCATCGATGAGCTGGTCAAACAGGGCCGGGTCCAGGGTATTATCGGCATCGGCGGCGCCACTTCCACGCTGGTCGCTACTTCGATCATGAAACGGCTGCCTTTCGGCATGCCCAAGCTAATGGCGTCGCCGATGGCGGCGCACCCGGCTTACATCGACAAGTATGTCGGCACCCACGACATCACCATGCACAACACGGTGCTCGATATCGTAAAGATGAATCCGCTCTTGAAGGCGCAGATCATCAACGCGGTAGGCGCCATCTGCGGCATGGTGGAGATGACCAAGGGCACCAGTTTCGTTTTCGACAAACCCTGCGTGGCAGTCTCTTCCTTCGGGTTCGCCGAGATGGCGGTGCAGGCCGCGCTCGGCATGCTGGAGGAGGCCGGTTTCACGCCGATCGTCTGTCATGCGCAAGGTAAGGGCGACAAGGCGATGGAAGAGATGATCCGCACCGGCGCCTTCCAAGGCGTGCTTGACATTTGCATCGGCGGGATCATGGAAAATCTCTTCAAAGGCAACCGCGATCCGGGGCCGGAGCGGCTGACGGCGGCCGTCGAAACAGGAATCCCCATGGTGCTGGCGCCCTGCGGCCTCGATATCCTCTCCTATGGCGGCCGCCCCGACATGCTGGAGAAAACCCGGGACAGAATCCAGTACGTTCAGGACGCGTTGCGCGTCCAGGTCCGCACCACCGCCGACGAGTTGCGTCAGGCAGCGGACGTGATCGCCGACCGGCTCAACCGGTCCCGTGGCCCGTGGACCTTCCTGATTCCGCTTAAAGGATGGTCTTCGCTCGACAAAGAAGGACGGCCCATTTTCGATCCGGTCGCCGACGCCGCCTTTACCGCACATCTGAAGAAAAAACTTGCCCATCCGGAGCGGGTCAAGGAGGTGGATCTGCATCTATACACCCCGGAATTTGCCCGGTTCGCCGTCGATGAATTCATCCGGCTCTACGGCGGGGCGCATGGTTCGCGAGAGGTTAGCCTGGAAGTTCCCGGCGGGTTGCACGGCGGTGATACGACAAAGGAGAATCTGCAATGACAGTGAAACACTGGATGCAATCCCATCCGATAACGATCCCGGGCGATACGCTGGTTTCGGAGGCCAAACGCATTCTCAGCGACAACAATCTGCATGCCTTGCCGGTGGTGGATAACGGGCAACTGCGGGGTCTGGTGACGCGCGCCAACCTTTTGCGCATGGGGCACTTTGTCATGCGCACCCAGAGCACGGACGAATTCAACTTTTTCGTCAATCGTCTCCGGGCGCGCGACGTCATGGTGCGCAATCCGTCCACGGTCCGGAGTGACGACACTATGGAGCATTGCCTGCGCAAAGGGCGGGAGTTGGGGATGGCCCAGTTCCCCGTCATGGATGGCGAAGAGGTAGTGGGCGTCATTTCCGCCAACGAGATTTTTCAATTTGCCGCGCACTGCATGGGTACCTGGGAGCGGCGCAGCTGTGTGACGCTGGCACCGCTCAGTCTTGGCCCCGGCATCCTGGGAAGGATCGCCAACGTTGCCGAGGAAGCGGGGGCGGTGCTGCAGGCGATCTACCCAATCTGCTACCGTTCGGCGCCGGACGAGGGCGACTTTCCTGCAAGAACCGTGATTATCCGTTTTTATGCCGGGGATTTCGACAAGGTCGTTGCCGTGCTTACGGCGGCGGGCTTTTCGGTGCTGGAGTCTGAAGAAGTGCGCGAATAGATTATTATTGAGAAAGCGTTGACGTTGCTGACGCTGCTCAATCATCTGCAAGAGAATAGGAGCGGGGAAATGGGTTTGCCTTTGGTGTTGGCGATAACCGGCGCGTCGGGCGTAATATATGGTGTGGAAATGCTGCGCATCCTGAAGGAACTGGGGCAGCAAACCCACCTCATCCTCAGCGAGGCCGCCTGCCTGAACCTCGCGATCGAGACATATTGTTCACCCGACGAGGTCAGATCTCTGGCCGATGTAGTATATGAAAACAACGATCTCGGCGCCGCCGTTGCCAGCGGTTCGTTTCGCACCTGCGGCATGATCGTTGCTCCCTGCACCATCAAGACGCTGTCCGCTATCGCCAATTCGTTTACCTACAACCTGGTCGTGCGCGCCGCCGACGTAACGCTCAAGGAACGACGACCGCTGGTGCTTATGGTGCGGGAAACTCCCTTTCACAAGGGACATCTCGCTCTAATGTCGCGTGCCGCCGACATCGGCGCGGTGATCCTGCCGCCGATACCGGCCTTCTACCACAAGCCCGAAACAATCCTTGACATTATCCACCATAGTATCGGCAAGGCACTCGACCATGTCGGCATCGAACATAATCTGTTCAAGCGCTGGATCGGCTCCTCGTGAGTACGAAGATGCTGGGGATCGACATTTTCGATGCGATATCGATTTTGTAAAGAGAGAAAAAATGTACGCTGAATACCGCCATATTTTTCAACTGGCAAAACCTTACCTGAATATTCGTAGAAACGATATTCATACGGAGATCGTTTATCGTTTTGCAGTCAGATTACTGGAGAGTGAACCTGGCGAGGCCTCGGTAGCAATACCGGCGGTTATCTGCCATGACATAGGCTGGATCAATGTGCCGGAGGAACTGCATTTGAAGGCCTTCGGGCCCACAGCCGACCTGAAGCTGACACGCTTGCATGAAATTGAAGGTGTAAAATTGGCGCAGGAGATTTTGCTGGCCGTAGGGTATGATCCACAGAAAACAGCGGAAATATTGGCCATCATCGAAGGGCATGACACCCGTTGGACGGCACTGTCCTTCAGCGATAAAATTGTCAAGGATGCGGATAAACTGTACCGCTTTGATCAGACCGGTTTGATAATTGATGCGGAACGTTTCAACATAGATAAGAACGTTCATGTCAATTGGCTGGAAAAGCAGATCGAGCGCTGGTTTTTTACAGATACCGGCAAAAGGCTGGCTCGGGAAGAGATCGCCACGTTCAGACAGCAAGGATAATTACGCCATTTGTATAGTCGAGATGTGGTGCGGCGATTTAGATGGGACCTGTATGTTACCGACCCTTTTAGATTATATGGAGGCAATGCTTTTTGATTTTGAGGGGACCTTGGTCGATTTTCAGTGGAAGCTTTCTGAAGCCATTGAAGAAACCCTGGGAATGCTCTGGAATATGGGCTTTACCAAAGAGATGATCCTCAGCAGAAAATATTCCACACTGATGACAGAGGCCATACAGACAGCGACCAAAATCGGTTTGCCGCCGGATCAGGTACGGAAGAAGATCGGCATTATATATGACCATTATGACGATGATGCGCTGACACGTTGGGCTCCGCGATCAAGTGTAAGTGATTTCCTCAAAGCGATCAAGGCAAAAGGGATTCGTGCCGGCATTGTCAGCAATGTGGGATGCAAAACTCTTGCAAAGGCATTATCAAGGTTCAATTTTATGGAATATTTTGAAATTGCACTGGGTCGCAATGATGTGATGAACCTTAAACCAGACCCCGAAGGCTTGAATCTTGCGGTAGAGACTTTGGGGATTTCCAAAAGCGGCGCCATTTTTATTGGGGACAGCCTGGATGACATTAAAGCCGCAAGAAACGCCGGCATCAGGATAATGATCATTACCGATGGTGAAAACGTAAAAGGAGATATTCTGGCAGCACAGCCGGATTTTGTGATTCAAAGTTATGGAGAGCTTCTTAAGTCTTGTAATCTGAGCATATATAGCCCCTAATGAAGATAAGCTCAAATTGACCGGGAGAGAGCGGCAAGGCGCTCGCCAGGGCAGCCGCCCGGGAAGCCGCCAGGGATGGTCAAATCTGAGTATCTCCGGCGGTGCGCTTCATGACCCGGAAAATGACCTGCCCCTGACAGAAGAACTGCGGAGAGGCCTGACTTCACCACTGGTGGAGCTGGTGGAACTGGATATGGAATTAAACTCCGAGGAGTTTGCCCGGATTGTCTTGGAGAAGTTCGAAGGAATGATGAGCAGCGGTCCGACACTCTAACGCCTAAACCACGTGGCAAACGGGATGTCCAGGTTTTCAAATTCGTGTCAAATTCTATGTTGCAATTGGGGTCATCAGGGCATATTATTAAATTCCGGTTTAAGGGTGGCATTTTCGGGGAATGATCGGGATTGGAGGTGCTTCCCTTTTAGGCCATAGCTCCTTCGACCATGATAATGACATATTCAGCGGTACGAATAACCGGAATCAATGATGTTGTTTACTCAGCAATTATGATATGGGCGCACTGTTCTGTGAAGGGCTGGGGCCAACATGCATGCTTGAAATCTTGTGGCACCGCCAGGAAATAAGGCATAGAACGGAGCAAACAAGTGTCATTTTAGTTTTTGTTTGATTCCGAAAAGAGCATCTGACAAAGTGCCAACCGTTCGGACGACGACGAAACCGTTCATTCAATGATCAAGGCGCATGAAAATGTCCGTCGTCAAGAAACTCATTACCTCTTATAAAAATCAGATACATAAAACAAAGGCCGCACCTTACCTCTTTCTTGTCTCCCTGGTTCTAATTTTTTATTTTCCGGCCGTCGCCGGCATGGCCGCGGATCCAGCCCCGTTGAAAGAAATTACGGTCGTCTTGGACGACAATTACCCGCCCTATATTTTTCGTGATGAGAATGGCAATATTCAGGGCATTCTGGTGGATGAATGGGGGCTCTGGGAAAAAAAGACGGGAATCAAGGTTGACCTGCAGGGGATGGACTGGGAGAAGGCCAAAAAGGCGATGGCCGCAGGAAACGCCCAGGTGATCGATACGATTTTCTTTACGGAAGAAAGGGCTAAGACCCTCGCCTTCTCCGCCCCCTATGCATCACTCGACGTTCCCATCTTTTTTCACAAAGACATCAGCGGAATCAAGGATGTCAAATCTCTGCACGGTTTCACGATCGGGGTCAAGGCGGGTGACGCCTGTATTGATTATCTTAAGAGGGATGGTATCCACACGTTGCGGGAATACCCCAGTTACGAAAGCATTGTCCGGGATGCTGCGGAGCAAAAGATCAAGGTCTTCTGCATTGATGCCCCTCCCGCTCGTTACTTCCTCTACAAGCTTAACCTCGAACAGCAGTACCGGCATACCGCCCCCTTGTACACCGGTCAGTTCCACCGCGCGGTCCACAAGGAGAGAACGGATCTTCTGAAAACCGTCGAGGAGGGATTTGCAAAGATTTCTCGCAAGGAACACGAGGAGATCGAGAAACGATGGCGCGGTTCCTCGATTGCGCGGCCTTATCTGATATACCTCTCTTATCTGATAGGGGGGCTTCTGATTCTGGGCGCTATCCTGCTGCTCTGGAATCAAACCCTCCGTCGGAGAGTGGCTCAGAAAACGGTCCAACTGCAAGAGGCCATCAATGACCTGAAAAAGAGCGAAGATAAATATCGCCTTGTGGTGGAGAATGCGGAAGAGGCCATCTTGATCGCCCAGGATGGATTGTTGAAATATTTCAATCCAATAACGATAACCATGCTTGGTTATTCTGAAGAAGTGCTCACTTCGATGCCCTTTGTGGAAATCATTCACCCGGAAGACCGGGAAAAGCTGCTTGAGGCGCACATCAGAATAATGAAGGGTGAAGAAAGTCGGCCTGTCTATCAATTCAGGGTTCTTCCATCGGATGGAACCGTCAGATGGGCGGATTCGCGTGCCGTTACGATTTCCTGGGAAGGGAAACCGGCGACCTTAAATTTCATCACCGATATCACCGAGCGCAAGCGGGCGGAGGATGAGTTGCGACGGATGAATGCTTTCCTCGACTCGGTTGTCGAGAATATCCCGAACATGATCTTCCTCAAGGATGCCGTGAACCTCCGGTTTGTCCGGTTCAACCGAGCTGGAGAGGATCTGCTGGGTTATTCGAGAAACGACCTGCTGGGGAAGAACGATTACGATTTCTTCCCGAAGGATCAGGCGGACTTCTTTACCAAGAAGGACCGAGAGGTTCTGCACGGGAAGGAAGTTGTTGATATACCGGAGGAACCCCTCCAGACCCGCAACAAGGGAGAGCGCACCATGCACACCAAAAAAGTGCCGATCCTGGACGTGAACGGAGAACCAGAATACTTGCTGGGAATCGCCGAGGACATTACGGAACAGAAGCGGGCGGAGGAGGCGCTCCGAAGTTCGGAGGCGCTATATCGGACGCTCTTCGAGAGAAGCGCTGATGGCATAATTTTTGGCGACAGTAAAACGGCAGCGATCAGGTATGCGAATCCCGCCATGTGTCGAATGTTAGGATACTCCGGTGCAGAAATAACCTTGTTGAACCTGATGGACATTCACCCCAAAGACGCCTTGCCGGAAGTCATTGCCGAGTTCCAAGCCCACGCGCATGGTGAAAAATCGGCGTCGCATGACCTTCCGTGTCTGCGGAAGGACGGGACGGTCTTCTATGCGGATGTCCAAGTGGGCTTAAACCTTGTTAACGGTGTTATGTGCAACGTGGGGTTTTTCCACGACATTACGGAACGCAAGCAGGCGGAGAAGGAACGACAGGAGGGATTTGACCAGTTACGTAAAGCTCTGGGGGCAACTGTTCGGGCCATAGCATCGATGGTTGAAGCGAGAGATCCTTATACGGCGGGTCACCAACGAAGAGTGGCTGATCTTGCCCGGACCATCGCGACTGAAATGGGCCTGGAGAGCGGCCAGATCGAAGGTCTGCGCATAGCCGGCATGATTCATGACATCGGCAAGATCGTTGTCCCTGCGGAGATTCTCAGTAAACCGACGAGATTGACAGAGATAGAATTCAGCCTGATAAAAAATCACGTCCAGGCAGGGTATGACATACTCAAAGACATTGAATTTCCTTGGCACGTCGCAAGGATGGTTCTTGAGCATCACGAAAAGATGAATGGTTCCGGATATCCGCAGGGGCTGCCCGGAGACAAACTTCTGATCGAGTCCCGGATCATTGCCGTGGCCGATGTAGTTGAGGCTATGGCTTCCCACCGTCCCTACCGGCCCGGGTTGGGGATTGATAAAGCTCTTGATGAGATTTCGAAGAATAGGGGTGTCCTCTATGACCAGGAGGTAGTAGACGTCTGTCTGAGGCTTTTCAATGAAAAGGGCTATAAGCTGGAAGGTTGACGCTTCTTGTGCAGCTTATAACCAGTTATCAATACTTTTTATGAGTACCTGTGCCTAACACTTTGTAGGTGTGACAAATGGCTGAAAAGTTTAATTTATTCCCTGATTTCACCTGAGTATTTCGGGTTGTAACCTGTGACAAACACGCATTGGGCGCGGTCCTACCAAGCTGCCGCCGATGGTTGGATTTCAGTCCAGTGGTTAGCAGGGAGGGTCAAAAATTAACTTTAATCTCGTCCCGCTTCTTCTTGCCAGGATCAAGATATCCATGTTTATTGCCAGCGTGATAACTACACCTTGACATGAAGAATTGGCAGACTAAGGTGCCTCCGCTTTGTCTCACCGAAGAGTCGTGTACCTTAAGCCGAGTTCAAAGTTCAAGCCACGGCAAAGCATCTTGATTTTTTCTTCAGCTGACTGATCTGATGCCTCAGTATGACGACGTTCTTGTTATCATTAGATTCCAGAGCCTGCAATTTTAATGCTTTCAGTTTGGAGATCCTGGCTTTGAGCTCCGGTTTGGTCATTTTTATTTTGGCCAGATGCTTCTTTTTCTTAATCGGCGTTTCGTCTTTGATGCCCTTGGCTTCTTTTATGAAGGCGACGAGCGCCTCTTTTTTCATGTCAAGGAGCGCCCTTTCATGGGGAAGCTCCGCAGCGATTTCCCGCAATTCCTTGATGGTCAACTTTTCCAGATGTTTTCCGTTGTGTTCTTTTTTATCGGTTTCTTCTGACATCGCGCATAGACCTCCTTAATTATTTTAATTTGGGGAATCAAACATGCTATGCATGAATTACCTGTTGGCCTATTATACCATAACCTTTTTTCCGGCTCAACTCGAAGGTATGACCCTGTCAATAATTACCCTTGACAAACAGGAGCGTTCCGCATATACACCGGCCCGTCGGAGTGGGTTTTTGAATATCCGGCACTGTAGAAGATCCATTGCATTGGGACGTTGTTTTGAAAATTCCGAGGTTTTGCCCGGCGCTCCGACGGTCGGGCATTTTTGTTGGGCGGGTTTCTTCCGTGAGGAAGGCCTGGTGTTGGCAAGAGTATTGCGGAGTCATTGAAACAAGAGTCTCGTAACCATCCATAATCAGGCGGGCTGTCGAACCCGGTGATTCTGGACAACAAGACGAAAGGAAGAAAATGACTTCACAATTTATTGATCTGCACCTGCGCCCCGAGCTGGAGCAGGCGATTTCCGCGCTTGGCTATACGGAGCCTACCCCAATCCAGACGGGAATCATCCCGCTCATGCTGGCCGGCACCGATGCGATCGGTCAGGCGCAGACCGGCACCGGCAAGACCGCTGCCTTTGCCCTCCCCATCCTGAACAATTTACAGATAGGCCGCCGCCTGCCGCAGGCCCTTGTTGTGGCGCCGACCCGCGAACTGGCCCTGCAGGTGTCGGAGGCGATGATCGGTCTCGGGCAATTCTGCAAGGTGCGCGTTGTCGCAATTTATGGCGGCGCCGCTTATGATCGCCAGTTAAGCCAGTTAAAGCGTGGTGTTGACGTTGTTGTCGGGACGCCCGGCCGGCTTTTGGATCTCCTTAATCGCGGCGCCCTTAACTTAAGCGAGGTGCGCACCGTGGTGCTCGATGAAGCCGATGAGATGCTTTCGATGGGCTTTATTGAAGATATCGAAGCCCTGCTTTCCGCCATGCCGACTGAACACCAGACGTCTTTATTCTCGGCTACCTTGCCTGCTCCTATCCGCAAACTCGCCAAAAAGTACATGCGCGAGCCGCAATCGGTGACGATTGGGCGCGAACAAATGACGGTCGCCGCCATTGAACAACGCTATTACCTGGTGAATCAGTCCGACAAGACCGCCGCGCTTACCCGCCTCTTCGAGATGGAAGCGATAACCTCCGCCCTAATCTTTGCCCGCACCAAGATTGGGACTCGCGATCTGGCGGCGGAGCTGACCAATCGCGGGTTTGCCTCCGAGGCCCTGAACGGCGACTTGAGTCAGGAATCCCGCGAGAGTACGCTGAACCGCTTCCGTTCCGGACAGATCAAGGTGCTGGTGGCAACCGATGTCGCCGCCCGTGGTCTCGATATTGAAGGCATTTCTCATGTTTTTAACTACGATTTGTCCGAAGATCCCGAGATCTATATCCATCGGGTAGGCCGCACGGGACGCGCCGGCCACACCGGCATAGCCATTACCTTGGTGACGCCCTCAGAGAAGCGCCGACTGCATAATGTAGAAGCCTTTATCCATCAGACGCTGACAAAGTCTACATTGCCCGGCGTCGAAGAAATTATGGCCCGCCGCCAGGGCGAGCTGGTTGAAAAACTCATGTTTTGGCTGAAGCGCGGACGGTGCAAGCAGGAGCGTATGATTGTCGAGAAGCTGGTGGCAGAGGGCACCGACGTGTTTGATTTGGCCGCGGTTGCCATCAAGATTGCCCGCGCCGATGAAAAAATGCGTCCGGTTGCCCCGGTCGCGGAAGTTGTCGAAATTACCCGGGAGCGTTCCGGCGCCGACAGGTTTGGCAGGAAAACCCCGCTGCGGCGAACGCGCCTTGCTGACCGTGCGGATTCCCGGGGCGGGTCGCGGTTATCGCTGCCGCGGGAAGACAAAAAGGTCTCCCGGGAAGCGGGGATGGTGAGCCTTTCGATGAATATCGGCAAGACCCATGGCATTCGCCCGGCGGATGTGGTAGGGGCGCTTTCCTATCAGGCCGACATTCCCGGCTCGCAACTCGGCAAGATTTACATTCAACACGATCACACGCTGGTGGATGTGCCCGAGCAGTTTGTCGGCAAGGTTCTCGCGAACGCCGGCCGGTATTCGATCCGTAAGCAGCCTTTTACCATGGACAGGGCTTAGGCCTGTTAACCGATGATGGTGCGATGAGACAACTCGAACGGTTAAAAAACCTGATCGGCGTTGCCCGGGGACTTGGGGAACCGGACCTGGTTCTGAAGGGGGGGCAGGTTGTCAATGTATTTTCCGGCGAGATTCTAAACGCCGATGTCGCGTTGTATGATGGCATGATTGCCGGTATCGGCAGCTACGACGGGCCAAAGACGATTGACGCAACCGGCTGCTATATCGCGCCTGGGTTCATCGACGCCCACATGCATCTGGAAAGCACGATGCTTTCCCCGCCGGAACTGGCGAAGGCCGTTATAAAACATGGGACAACGGCGATTATGGCCGATCCCCATGAAATAGCCAATGTAATGGGAATTGAGGGGATGCGGTTCATGATGGATGCCGCGAGGCGCCTTCCCGTCGATATCTACTTTCTGCTTCCTTCCTGCGTACCGGCAACCAATTTGGAGACATCCGGGGCCGTTCTTGATGCCGCCGATCTGCAATCCCTGCGTCGTCACAAGCAGGTGATTGGTCTGGCCGAGATGATGAATTATCCGGGGGTTATAAGTGGAAATGACGAGGCGCTCGCAAAGCTGATCGCCCTTCGCGGCGCCGTTTGCGACGGCCATGCCCCGCTTCTTTCCGGGAGGGATTTGAACGCCTACATAGCAGCCGGTATTCACTCCGATCACGAATGCAGCGAATTGGAAGAGGCGCGTGAGAAACTGCGTCTGGGTGTGCACATCATGATCCGTCAGGGGACGTTGGCGAAGAATCTCAAAAGCCTGTTACCACTCGTAAATAAAGATAATATTAGCAATTTTTCTCTTGCTACCGATGATCTGCACCCCCATGATCTACTCGCGCATGGTCACCTTGACCATCTTGTCAACATGGCGGTGGAAGAGGGGCTGGATCCTGTTGGCGCGATACGGATGGTTACCTGCAACACGGCCCGGTACTTCGGCATCCGCGACATCGGCGCTGTTGCTCCGGGTTACAAAGCCGATCTTCTGATTCTCTCGTCGCTTGCCCCTCTCTGCGTCCGGAGTGTCATCAAGGGCGGCCGCATCTTGTTTGATCAGGGGACCTTGCCGGTTAAGACAACAGCGGTGGCTTCAATGGGCAAGATGGGACAAATGGGCAAAATGGGAAGGATAAATATCCGACCATTTAAACCAGAGGCCCTTGCCGTTCCGGGCGCGGGCAAAATGATCAGGGTGATCGGTCTTGTTCCGGACCAGATACTGACAAGGCAGATGATCGTCGCTCCGAAAATTGAAGGCGGGGCGGTAATCTCCGATGTCGGCCGGGATATCCTGAAGCTGGCCGTCTTTGAGAGGCATCAGCGCACGGGCAATATCGGAATCGGCTTCGTCAGCGGCTTCGGTCTGAAAGGGGGGGCGCTTGCCTCATCGGTTTCTCATGATTCCCACAACATAATCGCCGTCGGCTGCGATGATGGCGATTTGTTCGCCGCCGTCAAGGCAATTGAGAAAATGAACGGCGGCATGGTTGCCGTCCGCAAGGGGAAGGTTCTGGCCGGACTGGCATTGCCGATCGCCGGACTCATGGCGAATGGTCCGCTTGCGGAGGTTGCGGAAAGCTGGCAGGAGCTTCGCCGTGCAGCCCATGAGCTTGGTTCCGTACTTCCCGAACCGTTTATGGCCCTTTCCTTTCTTGCCCTGCCGGTTATCCCGGAGTTGAGATTGACCGACCGGGGGCTCGTTGACGTAAACCTCTTCTGTCATGTGCCGATTTTTGCAGACGCCTGATGGAGAAAACAAGTCTATTTTGTGCTTGCCTCAAAGAGCGAAATCATCTATACACGGACGCGGAAAAAGGGGGAGTTCCAGTCGCCCCATTACGTTTGCAGTTATTAAAATAGGAGGAAAGAATGAAATTCAGCCTGCTTCCTAAGGAATACCTGTTTTTTGATCTGTTCGATCAGATGGCCACCCATGCCATAGACGCCGCCCGCTGTTTCAAGGATTTTGCGACTGCCGGAACCTTTGACCACCAGGCAATCGAGAAGATGCACTTCATTGAAGAGAGTTGCGATGAAGTGACGCATGAAATAATCGACCGCTTGAACCGGACGTTTGTCACCCCTTTCGATCGCGAAGATATCTATTCGCTGGCCCATGAATTTGACAGTGTTATCGATCTCGTTCAGGCTATAACCAATCGCATGCTTCTGTACAAGCTCAACAACGTCAGAAACGAAGACCTGATCAGGTTTGCGGAGTTGATAGAAAAGTCGGTCGACCACCTTGCCAGCGCGGTAAGGGGTTTGCGGAACCTGAAACAGTCAGATAAAATTTCCAACTGCTGCAGAGAGGTAAACCGCCTGGAAAATCTCGGCGACCAGTTGCGGGATGAGGTTCTCAGCAAACTTTTCGAGAATGCCACCGATCCCATGCATGTAATCAAATGGAAAGACATTTACATGGAGGCGGAAACGGTGCTCGACAAGTGCGAAGACGTGGCGAATATTGCCGCCTCCATTCTGATTAAACAGGGGTAATAAATGGATTGGAGTGTACTGCTTCTGATCGCCCTGGCGCTGGGGTTTGATTTTCTGAACGGGTTTCATGATTCCGCAAACTCTATCGCCACGATTGTTTCGACGCGCGTTCTGACCCCGCGGCAGGCGGTTATGTGGGCGGCTTTTTTTAATTTCATCGCCTTCCTTTTTTTCGGTTTGCATGTCGCCGGGACGATCGGCAAGGGGATTGTCGATATTTCCGTTATGGATTCCCAGGTAATCTTTGCCACCCTCATCGGCGCCTGTGCGTGGGATATCATTACCTGGCGCGTAGGGCTTCCCACGAGCTCTTCCCACGCCCTCATGGGAGGAATGATCGGCGCGGCGCTGGTAAAATCGGGCGTAAGCGCCCTTTTGTGGAAGGGGATTCTTACAACAGTCGCCTTTATCTTTATCGCGCCTGTTCTGGGCCTTATTCTGGGCCTTTTTTTTGGAAGCGCCGTACACTGGATTTTCCGGAGAAAGGCCCCATCCCAGGTTGACCATATTTTCCGCAAAGGGCAGCTTCTCTCGGCGGCCTTGTACAGTCTGGGACACGGCGGCAATGACGCCCAGAAAACCATGGGGATTATCGCCGGTCTTCTCTTCAGCGCCGGGATGCTGGGAGACAAGTTTTATATCCCCTTCTGGGTTGTGCTTGCCTGCCACGGGGCCATCGCCCTTGGCACCATGTCCGGCGGTTGGCGGATAGTCAAGACCATGGGGCAGAAGGTAGCCAAGCTGAAACCCGTCGATGGCTTCTGCGCCGAGTCCGGCGCCGCGGTCAGTCTCTTTCTCGCTTCGAGCCTCGGCATTCCGGTGAGCACCACGCATACGATAACCGGCTCGATTATGGGGGTCGGTTCCCTGCGCCGCTTAACCGCCGTCCGTTGGGGGGTGGCGGGCCAAATCCTCTGGGCGTGGCTTTTAACCATTCCCTGCGCCGCCTTGATATCGGCGGTGACATACGCGATCAGCGCCCGTTTCTAAAGGTCTGCATCCTATCCACCTGATTAGTAACCAGCCAGAATTCAGCGAAGGGGGAATAATATGGGCAAGCTCATGAATGCAGGTCAATACGAGGAGAGTCTCAGAAAACTGAAGTTGAATGTTTACATGTTCGGCAAGAAAATTGAAAACCCCGTCGATGATCCCATAATCCGGCCGTCGCTGAACGCCGTCGCCGCCACCTACGAAAACGCGCTGAAGCCCGAATACGAAGACATCATGACGGCCACGTCCCACCTCACCGGCAACAGGATCAACCGGTTTACCCACATTCACCGAAGTGTGGACGATCTGGTGAAAAAAAGCAAGATGGGGCGTCTTTTGGGGTCACTCACCGCCTGCTGCTTTCAGCGCTGCGTCGGCATGGATACACTCAATGCGCTCTCCATCACCACTTATGCGATCGACGCGAAGTACGGCACCGATTACAATAAACGCTTTCTTTCATACCTGGGGTATGTTCAGGAAAACGACCTGGTCTGCACCGGCGCGATGACCGATCCGAAGGGAGACCGCTCGCTTTCGCCCTCCAAGCAGCCCGATCCGGATATGTTTCTGCATGTTGTTGAAGAGAGGAAGGACGGCATCGTGGTGAGCGGCGCCAAGACCCACCAGACAGGCGCGGTAAACTCCCACGAGATCATCGTCATGCCAACCCTCACCATGCGGGAGGAAGACAGGGATTATGCCGTGTCCTTTGCGCTTCCCAGCGATACCGAAGGGATCACCTACATTATTGGGCGGCAGTCCTGCGATACCCGCAAACTCGAGGGCATGACCTTCGACAGGGGCAACATGCATTACGGCGGCCACGAGGCGCTGGTAATATTCGACAGGGTTTTTGTCCCCTGGGAGCGGGTGTTCATGTACAAGGAATATGAGTTTTCCACCCAGCTCGTGGAGAACTTCGCCGCGTACCACCGTCAGAGTTACGCGTGCAAGGTGGGAGTGGGCGATGTGCTGATCGGGGCGACCCAGACCATTGCCGAGTACAACGGCGTGGAAAAGGCCTCTCATGTGAAGGACAAGATCGTGGAAATGAACCACCTGAACGAGACGCTGTTTTGCGGTTGCATCGCCTGCGCGGCCCAAGGCCACAAGGAGCCCTGCGGCACCTGGCTTGTCGATGTTCTGCTGGCCAACGTCCACAAGCAGAACGTCACCCGCTTTCCCTACGAGATAGCGCGCCTGTCCCAGGATATCGCGGGCGGTTTGATGGTGACTTGCCCCTCTGCGCAGGATATCTACTCCCCGGTTGTCGGCAAATGGGTGGACAAGTACTTGAAAACAAAACAGGATATCCCCACGGAATACCGTTTGAGAATATTGCGGCTGATCGAAAACATCACCCTGGGAACCGCGGCTGTCGGGTACCTGACCGAGTCGATGCACGGGGCCGGCTCGCCCCAGGCCCAGCGGATCATGATCTCCCGGCTTATCAATCTGAAGCAGAAGCAGAAGAGGGCCAGGTATCTGTGCGGGATCGACAAGGAGCAATAAGGGCCGGTCTGAAGTACTGCGGTGGATGCCGCGCCCAGTACGACCGTGTTGCGCTGGTCGATGACCTCCGCAAGCGGCTGGCCGGAACGGTAGAGTTTGTTGCCGCGGACAGTGAGGATGCGGAAGAGATTCTGATTGTCTGCGGATGCCCCACCGCCTGCGCCAAGGTGGAGTCAACCCGCCCGGCAAGGTATGTAAAGAGCCCCCAGGACGCCGAGCATTGGATTGACAGGGAAACGGCAAGTGCAGGAAGGGGGCGGCTCAACCATTCTAAAACAGGAAAAGAATAGACCTGTATGAAGCGCAACACTGTTTTGAAGATTCTGCCCCCCATTCTTGCCCTCCTGATGTTGAATCAGATTACGACGGGCATCTTTCGCTTTGACATATCGAAGGAAGTGTTCGGATTTGCCCACAGAGGCGTAGGGCTGCTTCTGGGTTTAGTCGCCCTGCTGCATCTTGTGATGAACTGGAGTTGGGTAAAAACCAGCTATTTCAAGAAAAAACCGAAGGGCCGGTAATCCCCTCATCACCGCGTCATCAGCGCGAACACGCCCCAGCCCAGGTATTCACGCGTGTAAGCGGCGTAGCGCTCGGGTTCCGAGGTTAGTTCGGCTCGAACATCTTTCGCGAACTCGTCGTCGGGATTGGCTTCAAGCCATCGGCGCATGGTGAGCCAC
>Ga0208373_1001408_pt1 | contig 32587 bp, 26 predicted proteins | sample RifOxyC2_FD_184036 | JGI IMG/M metagenome (GOLD analysis project Ga0208373, IMG submission 184036) | Soil microbial communities from Rifle, Colorado - Rifle Oxygen_injection C2 (SPAdes) | ecosystem: Environmental > Terrestrial > Deep subsurface > Rock core/Sediment | place: Rifle, Colorado... | reverse complement strand
GGACAAAAACGCACATCCCGAAGAAGAATATCCGGGAAAAATGTTTAAGTTCGGTTAAAAAACCGCTTCTTGGTTCCAGTTGTCAAAGAACGGTGTTTCTAGAAATAATTGCGACACAGTCTGAATCACTAAAGCTTAATAACTAAACAAAATCTTTGTAATTATATTAAATATCTTCTTTTTTAGTGCTTAGTGCTTTTACCTTAGTCATTGTTTAGAATTTAGTGCTTAATTCTTAGTGCTTGCTTTAAGTTTTATTTCGTGAGCGAATAATTACTTGCTGTCTCCGGGGTTCCCCATTTATCCAGCGCTATTTTTAGTTCTTTGTGCTTTTCTGCGGCTTTACGTAAAGGGATCTTTTTGTTAGTTGCTTCTATTGCCTGATGGAAAGCTTTGGCTCCGGCAATAAGACCCATGGGATGAGCGTGAATACCTCCGCCTGCGCCGACTATTACATCATTGCCGAAATCCTCAATTAATTGCGGGACAATTCCGGGATACATTCCGGCGGAAGGCCCGGGCCAGGCTCTCTTTATATGGTAGAACGGGGAAGTAAGTTCCTGGCCGATACGGATAACTCTTTCTTTTACCATCGGTACTTTTCCGAGATGGGAAGGATATATTACCATATCCCCGCCCGCAAGCCTGTTTAACTTTCCAAGTACCAGGTTTGAACCAAGTCCGTAGTGAGGCGAGCCAAAGAGAGCACCTGCAAAGTCCGGATGTGAAAGTATGGGTACATTAATTGCCGGATCCTCCGCGAGAACTGACATTCCGGAATAAGAGACGGTGAAAACATTTACCATAATGCAGTTTGCTCCGGCTTTTACCGCATCTTTGGCTTTTTTGAACATTACATCAAAGTTGTCCGTGATATTTAAGGCGTACAGAACTTTTCTTCCTGTTTCTTTATAGACTTTATCGCAGGCTTTTAAGCATTCTTCCAGCCGGTCTTCCACCGTACAGAAAGTCGGGTCTGCCAGAAGCTCGTCATCTTTTATAACATCCACGCCGCCCATACCGAGATTGAAAAGCATTTTGCCAACAGATTTTGGATCCATGCCGATACAGGGTTTGAACATGGCAACCATCAATGGCCTGTCGTATACATTTATAAGTTTTCGCATTCCTTCTATGCCGAACTTAGGGCCTTTAAAATTTTTTACAAAAGAGTGAGGGAGCGTGATATCGAGAAGCTTTAATTTCCCGGACATGGAGATATTCCCGTACAAGGCGGTTAATACCTGCGGAATCTGGCCGTTAATATTATCCGCGGGAAACGCGATCTTAAATATGAAAGTTCTTTCCTTGGTCCCGACAGGAAGCGCATCTTCATATTGAGGGACCTCATAAACTCCGAGAACTTTCGCGACACAGCGGTTGCGTATTTCGTCGGTTTCTTCCGGGAGCTGAACCCATGTACCGGTGGATTGTTCGAGCGCGATAGCTTCAACTTTTTTTAAAATATCCGTTGTTTCGCACTGAAGCAGATAAAGTCCGGTTATATATTTATCCCGGTCTATACCTTCGTCATTCATAAATATTTTGGGATCAAGCATAAGTTTCTCCTTTAACACTTTAAGCTCTTTTGAATCAGCATTAGTTTATAATATGAAAGCGGCATAGTCAATTGCAAAAGCATGCTCAACATTTGAAGTAGACAAAACACCCATTATTATGAGTGAAACTGATATTTTATAGAAAATTTGGTTATCTAGTTTTAATGCCCCTACAATCCTAAGGGCGGGTAGGGACAAAAATTAGATATTTAAAATATAAGATTTAAGGGTCAAACTTTCTGAAAAACTTGGGATTCTGCTGACCGCCAATTTTTACGGTAAACATTACAAGGTTTTTACTGAAATTCATTCACACTGGAAGTGAGGTATGATTGCGTCGTCTTTCTTCATTTACTGCAATATGTATAACTGCTTACAGGGGCAGGGAAAATGCGCGACTGTATGATTTACCGTATATACCGTAAAAATAGGATATTCTGCCTTCTAAATATGTTAATATAGCGTAAATAGGCGGTGTTTATAGCCTATAATATGCTAAATATAGCATATATACAGGTTGACACTGGGCCGACTATATGATAGGATTGTCACGCAATACAAAGGCGTATTGTGAAAGAGCATTTTTACTGTAAATAGTGTCATATTTTCCTTGTATCAAGGGTGTATATAACAGAAAAGCTGTAATAAAGAAAAGTACGAAGTTGTGCTTGGACGAAGACGTCTAACCGTAAAGCTACAATTTTTATCGGTTTAGACGTTTTTTTTGAAAAAAGGAGGAAGACAAGAGATGAAAGGATATGTGAAGGGTGTACTGGATAATTTAAACAATAAATACTATTGGGAAAAAGAATTTCTTCAAGCAGCTTCTGAGGTTCTTACCTCAATAAAAGTATTGGTAGAATCTGATCCTAAGTATAAAGCTCAAAGTATCCTTGAAAGAGTTGTGGAGCCTGAACGAACTATAATATTTAGAGTGCCCTGGATGGACGATAAAGGCGAGTTCCATGTTAATACCGGTTACAGAGTAGAGTTTAACAGCGCCATAGGTCCTTACAAAGGAGGATTGCGGCTTCATCCTACTGTTACCCTCGGTGTTTTAAAATTCCTTGGTTTTGAACAGGTGTTTAAAAATAGTCTGACAGGTCTTCCTATGGGCGGCGGTAAGGGCGGGAGTGATTTTGATCCCAAGGGGAAATCTGATAATGAAGTAATGCGCTTTTGTCAAAGCTTCATGAGTGAGCTTTTTAGACATATCGGAGCTGATACCGATGTTCCGGCAGGAGATATCGGAGTAGGCGGCAGGGAAATAGGCTTTTTATTCGGGCAGTATAAAAAATTAAAGAATGTCTATGAAGGAGTACTTACCGGAAAGAGCCTTAGCTGGGGTGGGAGTTTGATCAGACCGGAAGCTACAGGTTATGGAACAGTATATTTTGCAGAAGAAATGATGAAGACAAAGGGCGAAGTTTTTAAGAATAAAAAAGTATTGATCAGCGGTTCCGGTAATGTGGCTCAGTATGCTGTTGAAAAATGTAATGAATATGGAGCAAAAGTTTTGACGCTTTCTGATTCCAATGGAACTATTCTTGATGAAGACGGTATAAACGCAGAAAAACTTCAGTTCGTAATGGATTTAAAAAATTGCAAGAGATGCAGAATTAAAGAATACACTGCAAAGTTTAAAGGCTCAAAATACTTTGAAGGTAAGAAGCCGTGGGGTGCTGCGAAAGCAGAAATTGCTTTGCCATGCGCGACTCAAAATGAAGTTAACGGGAAAGACGCAAAAGCTTTGATTGACAACGGTTGTATCTGTGTTGCAGAAGGAGCAAATATGCCTTCAACTCCGGAAGCTATAGAGATATTCGTAAAGAAGAAATTACTTTATGGTCCGGGAAAAGCTGCAAATGCGGGCGGTGTTGCCACCTCCGGACTGGAAATGTCACAAAACAGCATGAGACTTGCCTGGTCAAGAGAAGAGGTTGACAATAAACTTCATAATATTATGATTAACATTCATAAAGCAGCAAAAGAGGCTGCGGAAGAATTTGGTACTCCCGGGAATTATGTAAACGGAGCCAATATTGCAGGCTTCAGAAAAGTAGCCGATTCCATGATAGATCAGGGTTTAGTGTAAGATTGTAGTTGCTTGACCATCGAGCCCGTATTTCAAAAAAGGGCGTTGTAAAACGCCCTTTTTTGCTTTAAAATATAATTATGGAATGCATTGTTTGTAAAAATGATAAAGAAAAAAAATTTATTTGTAAGAGTTGTCTTACGGTTGGGACAATTTACAATATTCTCAGTTGCCAAAACTGCGGTGTTTCTTATTTTGATCCCCTGCCGTCAGCATCAGAACTGGATAAATTTTATAATAATTCCTACTATGCTTTTGACCAATACAAAGATGAACATAGTGGCGGTATTTTTGCCGTAAAATTAAAAAAAATTGCCCATACGGGAAGATTTCTTGATATCGGATGTTCTGCCGGTCATTTTATAAAAGGCATTAAGGATAAATGCGGTTGGGAAGTTTTTGGAACAGAATTCTCCGCCAGCGCAGTAGCTTATGCAAAAGAAAAGCTTGGTCTTGACGTAAGACAGGGGGATCTTAAAAAATCGGGGTTTGCCGGAAATTATTTTGATTATATTCATATGAATAATGTTTTAGAGCATGTTACCGACCCCATTGGTTTTTTAAAGGAAATATTCAGGGTTTTAAAATCCGGAGGAACCTTTCAATTATTGATTCCCAACGGCAAAGTTGACGTTGAGCTTCTTCAAAGATTTTATAAGGAAGAAAAAACTCCGGCAAAGAGCAAAGACGGTCATTTGTTTTTCTTCCCCAAAAAAACGCTTGTAAATATGGTTGAAAAAACAGGTTTTAAAATAACAAAGACAAAAACCTGCAGTATTTCCCGCGGTTTGAGAGTTTCCGGTTTACTCCCTCTGAAGAAAAGCTGGAAAGAGGCCTACAGATTTACAGAAGAAAGCAAAATGGAAAAGAAAGAATTTGCCCCTGCTGAAGTAAAAAAGCATTCCAACAGTTATTACTCTTACAGGTATTTTATGAACAATTCAAAGAACATTCCCGGCCTTTATTCGTTCGGTCTCGATTTTTTAATTGTGGCAAAGAAGTAGTCGTTTTCTTCTTGAATACTCACCCGAGATAGTCATATAATGTTTTCAGATATTATTAAATTTTCCCGTTTGGGAATGGAGGTAATAAACATGTCGGAAAGTTTTAAATTGGGGATAATTGGTGCGGGGATAGGTTTTGCGCATGCAAAAGCGGCAAAGCAGGTGGCGGGAATAGAAGTTGCGGCAGTTGCAGATTTAAATCCGGCAAGGGCTAAACGGCTGGTTGATGAACTTGGTGTAAAAAATACTTACACTGATTACAAGGAGATGTTTAAAACCGAGCGGCTTGACGGGGTGGTAATCGGAGTGCCAAATTTTCTGCATAAGACGGTTGCGATAGATGCTTTAAATGCCGGGATAAATGTACTTTGCGAAAAACCTATGGCGATGAACGCGGGGGAATGCGAAGAAATGATCGTTGCCGCAAAAAAAAATAAAAAACATCTCATTATTGGGTTTGTTAACAGGCAGAGAGATGATTCCAAAACTTTAAAAAGTATTGTTGACGAGGGCGGACTCGGGGAAATATATCATGCTGATGCTTATTGCATGAGGCGCCGCGGTATTCCCGGGCTTGGCGGCTGGTTCACAACAAAAAATATGTCCGGCGGCGGCGGACTAATAGATAACGGTGTTCACGTATTGGACCTTACAATGTATCAGATGGGTTTTCCGGAACCGGTTTCTGTCTCCGGAGCGGCGTACATGAAATTCGGTCATAAAAAAGATTATAATTATGTTTCCATGTGGGGAGGTCTTGTAAAACTGGGACAATTTGACGTAGATGATTTTGTTACTGCTCTGGTCAGATTTAAAAACGGTTCAACTCTTAACCTGGAAGTAAGCTGGGCTGCAAATATTGAACGGGAAGGGTTTTACTCGTATTTTATGGGGGATAAAGGCGGGGCAACGCTGGAAATGGGAGCTCCTTTAAAGATATTCACCGAGCATTTTGGAAAGATCGCGGATATTAATCCGAAATATGTCAAGGAAGATGCGTGGGTAAATCAGGAGAGAAATTTCATGGAAGTCTGTACGGGAAAAGCAAAACCTGTTGCGCCTGCCGAACACGGGCTTGTTATACAGAAGATCATAGATGCTATTTACCTGTCATCTCAGGAAAAAAGAGAAGTAAAGATCAAATAACTCTCAGTTTAAAAATGAAAAAGGGGGTGCCGTTATGCGCCCCCTTTTTTTATGGAAAAATCCCGGAAAATCAAAAAAACAGGAACTATTACCATCTTTATCCTGTCTAAATATTAGCAGTATACAATATTATATGTATTCGCAGGTTGACAATGCTTTAAAATGCCTGTAAAATATTAGAAAGATCCGATTTTTCAAGGAAAAGATGAAAAAGGGTACCAAAAGAAAGATACTTTTCATATCACTCGGCATTATTCTATTGCTGGGTATTACTGCATTTATACTTGCTAAAACAGGTGTTTTTGTAAAACAATTTAAAAATATAATTGAATTAGAGCTTACCAAAGCACTAAACCGTGAAGTAACCATAGAAAAGATAGAAGGAGGGATCTTTGATTCAATAGATTTAGTTAATGTTAGAATTGCTTCAAAAAAAGAGATTAAAGACGGTATTCTTATTGTTATAGATAAGGTTTCCGTGAAATATAGTTTTACTGATATTGTTTTTAATAAAAAACAGGTAATTGAAAGTTTGAAAGGCATAGAAATTATCCGCCCTGCGGTTTTAATAGAAAAAGATGAACAAGGAAGCTGGAACATTATTGATTTCATCAACTCTCTGCCGGTTGCCGAAAATTCAGTGTTTCCTGAAAAACTTCCCATTACCGTTTCAAAAGGCTTGATAGGAATAAAGGACAGTAAAAAAAAATTTAATTCCTATTTTCGCGATATCTATGGAAATTTAGAATTTGTCGGACAGGGAAAACTCTCCGTAAAAGCCGGATCTAAAAGCTTTTCCAGTAAAAAAACAAATCTTTATGTGGACGGTCTTGTTGATTTAAAAAATAAGATCAGTGCGCTTATAGTTACCGGAAAAGATCTGGAACTTTCTCACTATGCAGGTTATGCCTTGACATACCTTCCCGCGGATAAAACCGGAAAACTTTTTATAGAAGCCGGAAAGTTTGACCTTACTGTTAAAATCTCTGATGATATTTCCAGCGGTGTAAGTGCGGAGTTTTTGATAAAAAACGGAGAAGCCAGGTTTGCGGATTTCAAGGCTGTCTTGTCCGGAATAGTCAGCGAAATTTCTCTCACCAAAGAAAGTATTAAAATTAAAAATTTTGCTTCTGTTCTTAAAAATTCATCCATTACCGCCAGAGGGGAAATTAAAAATGCTTTTGAAGGAAAACCGGAAGGGAAGGTCTCGGTATATCTGAATAGAGCGGATCTTGCGGATTTTAATGAAGAAGAAATATTCAAGGGGCTTAATCCTGCAGGAATTTGTAATGCAGGTATTACCATTGAAGGTGTTTTTGCCTCTCCGGCTATAAATGTTTTTGCAAATGTGAGGGACTTGAGAATCTCCGGTGTCAAGACGGAAAATAATGAGCTGGTGTTAAGATACAAAGATAAAAAAGCGGTTATTGAAAGCCTTAAGATATATGCATTTGACGGCATGGCCGGACTCTCCGGAAATTATGATGTGATAAAAAATTATCTCTCTCTAAACGGAGCTGCTTCTGATATGCAGTTCGGAGAGATTTGTAATATGGTTGGAATTCCCGGAGCGGCAGGAAAAGCCGCGTTCTCTATTGAAGCAAAAGGGCTTTTAAATAATATAACTATAGCTTCAAAAGTAAGCGTAAAGAAAGCAGCTTATGTAAGCGGTTCACTGGGAGATATTACAGGTGACCTTTTATTTCATAAAAATAATAAACTCAAAGTAAGTGCTGTTTCTACCGAAAAGCTAGGAATACAGACGGTTTTTACCTTTGAAAAAAATAAAACTTACACAGACGGTTTTATAAAGCTTTCCGGGATGAATTTTAAGAATGCTTACGGTTTCTTCGTTGAAAATAAATTCAACCTTGGCGGAGAATCCACCGCTGTGTTTTCTATGAAAGGTCCGCTTGATGATATTACTTTGTCCGGAGATATTGCAATAAATAATTTTAATTTTGAAGGTTATAAAGCGAAAACAGCGAAAGGTAATCTCACCATAAAAAAAGGCTCGCTTACGGGTTCAGGTCTTTATTTTAACCAGGACGACACGGGATATCTGAAAGCAGACGGCACTCTTGGTCTTGCCGGAGAGATGCCTCTTGATCTTACGGTGAGTGCTTCAAAGGTGGATTTTTCAAAGATACCGGCATTCAATACGTATTATAAAATGTCAGGGAGAGGTGCTTTCGCCGGAAAAATACTCGGGAGCATCACCTATCCTAAATTTATAGCAACGCTGACTTCTGATAATATGATACTTGACGGGAATCAGAGTCTGAAAGCGGACCTTTCGTTCCTTTATAATAACTCTACTTTAAAAATAGATAAACTAAATATTGATAATGAATATACTTTTAACGGCGAGATAACCTTTTTGAATAAAACACATTTGGACAGCAGTTTAACGGTAAAAAATGGCAAGCTGTCAACACTGTTTACTATATTCAAAATTCCCCAGAATAAAGAAGAGACAAAAGGTACGCTTAACGGAGGGTTGAGATTAAACGGAGATTTTGACAGTTTAAACGGCGACGGAGAATTAAACGCTCAAAATGCTTCTGCTTTTGGAAAAACGGTGGAGCTGTTTGGTCTGAAATTTGAAGTAAAAAACGGAATTTTTACGGTGAAGAGTTTTGATTTTGGAATGGATAACATTATTCTTGCTGCCGGCGGGATAATCTCGCTTAAAAAAAAGGGCTATTCCAGTCTTGATTTTAATATGTCCAATACCTTTGATAAAAATAAAATATCAGGCAGATATAATATAAGCGCAAGCGGACTTTTTGATCCGGAAAAACCTGTTATTTCGGCAAAAACAAAATCTTATGTTCTTTCCTTCAATGAACAAAAAGTAAATAATATAGCTTTGGATATTGCCTATGATAAGAAAGAGAATCGATTGACATTTAAAGGTCTCGAATGGGAAAATATAAAAGGAGAAGCCGAATATACTTTTAGAAATAGCGGATTCTCGGCAGGACTTAAATTTGACGCCAGCGACTTAAGAAAAATATCCTTTTTGGATCTTGAATTAAAAAAAACTCTCATAGCCGGAGAACTTACCGGATTTGTAGATATTAAGACTGATAAAAACGGCAATATAAAAGCAGAAAACATACTGACTGTAACAAATCCAAAATACGGTGATTTTAAAGCAAACCGGATAACAGCAAATTTTATTTTAAACAAATCACAAAAAGGATATGACATCGGGTTGTCCCGGCTTCTGGTCAGCCAGGAGACGGGAAGCCTGGATGTAAGCGGTTCTCTCTTTGCGCCTGAGGATTTTTCTCCGGAAAAAACTGATTGCGATCTGACAGTTTCTCTTATGGGCGTGGATATAAAGAACCTGCTGCCCCTTCTTAAGTCAAAAGTTGATATAAGCGCTGAGTTGCAGTCTTCTCTGGGTATAAAAATTACGGGAAAAATTTCGGCTCCGGTAGTGTCAGGATTATTTTCAGCAAAAAATGTTCGTTCCGGCACCGGTCTTCTCGGGGATTTTAGGGGAGAGTTTGATTATAAAAATTCCGTGTTAGATTTTAAAAATCTTAACTTTGATGATTTACGCCTGGACAATCACGTTGAATTTAAAAGAGCTGTATTTACTTTCAAAAAAGATTATGTTGAAGCTCAAATCTCTGCTGCCGCGGATTTTAAACAGCTCTTTGGACTTAGAATGAAGGCAGATGCGGAAACAGGCAATTTTAGAATCGCGCTTGGCGAAAAACCGGTGGTTGAGACTGAAATTTTTCTTAAAAATTTTACAATGAATGATTATAAGATGAATAATCTTGCCTTTAGATTGATTAGTACAAAAACCGGTTTCAAGCTGCAAAACAATTCTGATTACAAGGGTAACACCTCTACGGTAAAGGGTGAGATAATATTTAAAGATAAAAATTCCACGGAGTTTAAAGATGTTCAACTGAATATTTATGATAACACTCCGGGAATTATAAAGATATCCGGGGTTTCCGGGCCGGTTTCGGATATGGTTATAGATATTAATAATACAAATGTGGGATTTATTCTCAAGTATTTTGATCTGGATTTTAATATGACCGGTACCGTCAATAATGCCGGTGTTATTTATAAGGGATCTTCGAGTATGCCAAATGTAAGTATCGGAGGTACGCTGCGCAATGTAAATGTTTTTAATATGGCATTTAGTTCTCTAACAGGGGACATGAGTTTTTCTGATAATAAAATGACCTTGTCCCAGGTAGTCGGAGAACAAAGAGATAATTCATCCAAAGTCCTTTATCAGGTTAAAGTTGACGGGACTATTCCTCTTGATCAGGAAGAGGAGCAAGACCTTCATATTGTACTTAACAATACCGGATTGCAGCCGATTATGATAACCGGTTGGTTTAATAAAGTTGAAGGTGTAATGGACGCGGATTTTAAGATAAAAGGAAAAATTTCCTATCCTGAGATAGAAAAAGGCTATCTTATTATTAAAGAAGGTTCAAAACTTTTTCCTGTTGGCTTTATTAAAGAGGCAAATAATGTTAAGGCGAAATTTACAATAGAAAAAAATATCGTAACAATAAATAATCTTAGTTTTGAAGTGGATAAAAGCCCCGTAGAAGTCTTCGGAAAACTTACTTTGAAGAAATTTTACCCGGATCCGGATGAGAACACAAATATAATGGTGCGAAACAGGCAGACGGCGGAAAGAAAGGGTATTAAGTTTAAGGTAGATTCTATAATGAATAATGAGGGCACGATGTTTGTAAAAGGGTATGATAGGGATGAATATTTTACGATAAAGGGCAGTAAATCCCATAATTTCAGCATGAATGGTGAACTACATGTGTATGATACGAATTTTACCTGGCCTCCTTCGAATAAAGAAGGGGATATGGCTCCAAGAATACTCAAGGAAATGGATTGGAATTTAAAAGTAGTAATTGAAGAAAGTGTATGGTATTATAACACTTATTGCCGGGCAAAGCTGAAATCAGGGAGTATTATTACTTCTTCGGGTCCCGGCGGTGATTTACAGATGCGCGGTGGAGCTGATATTAATGAAGGGTTTTTAACCTTTGCCGGAGTGAAGTTTAATATAAAGACTGCTTCTTTTGTCTTTTTGGAAAATACAAAAAGAAGCCCGGCCATAGGCGCTACCGGCGAGTATAACACGAGCACGCATAAGGTATTTCTTTCTATTAAAGGTAAAAAAGGTCTGTATGCTGAGCTGGGAAACGGTGAAAATTTTGACGCTGTTTTAACGTCTCAACCGGAAGAAACGCAAGATCAGATAATAAAAATCATTAGCGGGCTTACGGATCTTACTGCGGATAATGCCAGAGATAAGCTGCTGGCAATGTTTGCGGTTCAGGTATTTAATGAGAGTATGAAGACGCTGATAGGTGATTCTATTGATATAGATATTACAAGAAGAGAGAATTCAAAATATCGAGCACAGGATTTTCCTATTGGTTTAAACACGAATGTACTTGACGAGTTGCAGCTCGGTGTATCAAAAATGATTGCCGATAACATAAAAATTAAAACTATTGCGTATAAATATTTTGATCCGAAGGCGCCGACATCAACTTCCACATATTTACCGGAAATACTTCTTGAATACGGCGTGGGTAATAGAAAATTTAATTTTGCGTTAAATCCAAATGAAGTTAAAGTTGGGCTTACAGCAGTATTGAAATTTGATAATGAACCCAACATAGAGCAAAATAAAACTATAAAGTGTCTTAACTGTGGAACTAAAAACAAAGCAGGTACTAAATTCTGCATTAAGTGCGGCGAGAAATTAAAATAGAACAAGTAATCTTTGTCTGTATCAGTGAAATCGTTTTTTCAAAAAGGAAGGGAAAATGAGAAAACTAGTGAGTGTGATGACGATAATTATTATTACAGGTGCTTGTGTTTTTGGAGAGGTCACTGCTCCGAACAACAGCATAAACAAGATAACGTTTGTCGGTGTTAAAAATATAAAAACAGATCTAATAACTGCGGTGATGTCTTTGAAAACTAAAACAGAGTATTCCGAAGCTAAGGCTCTTCTGGATTTTAAAAAAATATTTAATCTGGGCTATTTCTCCGATGTGGAAATAGCAAAAGACGAAGGTATTGAAGGCATAGAAATTATAGTTACCGTAAAAGAAAAGCCGGTGGTGGAAGAAATTAGTTTTATCGGAGTGAAAGAAGTGGGAAGAGGGGATTTGGAAACGGAAGCGGGCTTTGTAAAGGGGGATTCATATGAACTGTCCTTAATTAAAAAAGCCGTGGAAAAACTTCTGGCAAAGTATCAGGAAAAAGGTTACAACCTTGCGGCGGTAACTTATGAGATAAAAGAAGATGAAAAAAATAATAAAGTAAAGGTCACTTTTAATATTAATGAAGGCCGTCACATGTATGTCTCAAAAATAAAATTTTTGGGAATTAAGAATTTCACCGAAAGCGTTTTAAAGGGAAAGATGGAAACTTCCGAAGCCGCTTTTCTTGTTGCCGGTACTTTTAGCGAGGAGACATTGTCCCGGGATTTTCAAAAGATAGTTGCTTATTATAAAAGTGAAGGTTTTTACCTTGCAAATATTTTTTCGCATAAAGTTACCTATGATGACATTAAAGAAAAAATATTTATTGATATAACTGTGGACGAAGGTGATCAGTATAAATTTTCTGAAGTACAATTCAGTGTTACAAATGAAAAGATCTATGAGGTGAAAGATTTAGCCGCTGCTTTTAATTTAAAAAAGGACGACATTTTTAATTATGAAGTATATGCGAGGGATCTTGATAAAATAAGGTTTATGTATTCCGAAAAAGGCTATATAGAAACAGAGGTATCAGGAGATGTTTTTCCCGATAAAGGAAAAAAGACTGTTTTCGTAATGATTAAAATTAAAGAAAGCGGGGTCTTTTTCATTGATAAAATAAGAATAGAAAATAATTATAAAACAAAAGATAATGTAATTCTTCGTGAGTTGACATTAAAAGAGGGTGAGGCTTTTGACAGCGTGAAGATAAGACGGAGCCTTGAAAAAATATATAACCTCGGGTTTTTTGAAGAGGTTAGCCCGGGTCTTCTTCCTGTAGCAGGGAAGCCCGACAGGCGTGAATTGGTTCTTACCATAAAAGAAAGACAGACGGGGCAATTACAGCTGGGAGCTAATTTTTCCTCGCTTGACGGTCTTACGGGAATGCTTTCTGTTTCAGAAAATAACTTTTTAGGAAACGGCCAGAGGATCTCTGTAAGCTGGGAATTCGGATCAAGCCGACAGTCTTATGATCTTTCGTTTTTTGAGCCCTGGCTCATGGGAAGCCCTGTATCTGCGGGCGCCTCTCTTTATAATGTCTTGAAGGCTTACTATGCGGACTATAAAGATCAAAGAATAGGCGGCAATATCAGGTTTGGGCTTCCACTCAACGATAATACAAGGCTTTGGCTTACTTATAAATACGAGCAGGTAAATATCTATGATGTGGCAGTAGCGGCCTCAAGTTTGATTCAAAGTGTTGCCGGCACCAACGACATCAGTTCAATTACTGCTCAATGGGTAAAGGATACGAGAGACAGCATTTTCTTTAACACCAAGAGCGGTTATAAATTAAGCGCTTCCATCGAATACGCCGGCGGTTTAATTCTCGGTACAACTAATTTTACGAAATATGTGGTGGATGCCTCGACATTTTTCAGTATTTCGGGGGACTTAGTACTTGCGCTTCGCGCTTCGACCGGCTATACCACCGGTTTTGGCAGCACCCCCAATGTTCCTTTCTATGAAAAATTCTTTGTAGGCGGCACGGATACAGTCAGAGGTTACGGAGAGAGAATATTATCACCTTTGGATAATACCGGTACTCCTGTCGGTGGAAATTTTATGACGCTGGGGAATGCAGAGCTCCGTTTCCCTATTTATGGTCCGATTTTTGGCACTGCTTTTTTTGATGCCGGTAAAGCGTGGGATCATGTGACTGCATTTGACACTGCTAATATTCCGACCAGCGTAGGGTTCGGTCTCAGGATTATGATTGGCGGGGCGCTTATGATACGCATTGACTACGGGTATGGTTTTAGCCCTCAGGCAACTCAAGGCGGGCAGATACATTTTAATATGGGGAATATATTCTAAAAACAAGTTTGTAAGGTTCTTAAGGTTTATAAGGTTTGTAAAGTAAAAGATATTTTAAAAAAGATTACGTTAGAACGTGTCACGTTATCACGTTGCACGATAAAAGTAAAATAATGCGCTTTGAGAGCGCGGGGAGAGTATATGAAGAAGACAGTGTTTCTGGCAGTAGTAGCGGCATTTGTGTTTTGCGGGTTTGCAGGAGCGGAAGAAAAGCTGAAGATCGCGGTGTTTGATATGGCAAAAGTGTTTAAAGCTTATGAGAAAACAGAAGCTTTTACTAAGGAACTTGAAGAGTGGGGTAATAAGAAAAAGAGCGAGGTTGAGGCAAAGAAAGCTGAAATAGAAGACCTTATGAAGAAATTCTATGCCCAATCTGCCTTGCTTTCTGATGAAGCCAAAAAAACAAAGCAGAAAGAGATTGAAGAAAAATCAGCGGTTTATCAAAAAAGATCACAGGAAATAGTAAATGAATTTTCAAAAGAAGAAAAAAACCGGACAGATGTGCTTGTTGTGGATATCACCGTTGCGTCTGAAGCAGTTGCGAAAGAGCTGAAATATGATCTTTTGTTTGATAAGAAAGCTCTTGTTTTCGGCGGGGAAGATATTACCGACAAAGTGATTAAAAGAATTAATGCAAAGAAGTAAAGAAGAACAGAGAAAATGCTGACTTTATCGGATATTGCGAGTTTGACAGGCGGAAAACTTTCCGGAGAATCCGGTATTTATATTTACCGTGTTGCGGAGCTTTTGGAAGCAAAGGACGGGGATATTTCTTTTGTTGCTGAAGAAAAAAACATTAAAGATGCTGAGCTTTCAAAAGCAGGGGCTTTGATCCTAAAAGAAGGGCTTTCTCTTCCCGGCAAAAATACCGTTACCGTCCCCAATCCGCATTATGCTGTCGCAAAAATAATGGAGAAGCTTTATATCAAAGAAGCACCGCAAAAAGGTATCCATTCCTCGGCGGTGGTTTCTACCAAATCAAAAATAGGCACCGGAGCGGCAATACTTCCATTTGCCGTAATAGAAGACGGAGCGGATATTGGAGAGAACTCCATAATATATCCGTTTGTTTATATAGGAAAAAATGTGCGGATAGGGGCCAATACGGTAATTTATGCTAACGTGACAATAAGGGAAGAAGTTCTCATCGGAAATCATGTAATAATTCATGCCGGCGCGGTTATAGGGAGCGACGGTTTTGGCTATACAAAAAAAGAGGACCGTACTTTTTACAAAATACCCCAGGTTGGGACTGTAGTTATAGAAGATTATGTGGAAATCGGGGCCTGCGCGTGTATTGACCGCGCTATGCTTTCAGAGACCAGAATAAAAAAAGGGACCAAGATAGATAATCTTGTGCAGGTCGGGCATAATGCCGTTGTAGGAGAAAATTGTATTCTTGCCGGTCAGGCAGGACTGGGCGGAAGCGCGAAACTCGGGAACGGAGTAATACTTGCCGGTCAGGCAGGGGTTGCTGATCATGTGGAGGTAGGAGAAAATGCGTTTGTTCTCGCACAGGCCGGAGTATCAAAAAGTATAGACGCAAATAAGGTGTACGTAGGTTCTCCTGCTGAAGAAGCCAGACAGTTTTGGAAAACCCTTGTCGAGGCGAAAAAAGTAGGAGAAATTAATTCAAGACTTAAAGTCCTGGAACAGCGGTTTAAGGATATAGAAGAATATCTTAAAGGGCAGATAAAGAAGTAATGTCTTTTCAAACAACAATAAAAAAAGAATGTATTTTTACCGGAATCGGACTTCATAACGGCGTTAAAACTGTTTTAAGGCTAATGCCGGCTGAAGCCGGGACCGGTATTTTATTTTCCACCAAAAACGGAGAAGTAAAAGGCTTATATAAAAATGCGGTGGAGGGCTCTTATGCTCTTACTCTGGTATCCGGTAAAGCCAGAGTGATCACCTGTGAGCATCTTTTAGCGGCTTTATACGGAGCGGGAGTTGATAATGTAATTTGTGAATTAACCGGTTCCGAAGAAGTTCCCATAATGGACGGTAGTGCTTCGGAATTTTCAAAAGCTATTAAAAAAGCCGGATTGAAAATATTTTCAAAAGCCCGGAAAAAAATAATAATTAAAAAAGATCTTTTAACAGCGGAAATAAAAGCCGGAAGATTTTTGAAAGCCGAAAAAGCAAAAAAGCTGGAGATCAGATATTATGCTTCTTTTGATAATCCGGCAATCGGTTCGAAATACAGGGAGTTTAATCTTAAACCGGGGAAATTTATAAAAGAAATATCAAATGCTCGGACTTTTGGCTGGACAGAACAGGTGAAGATACAGAAAAAGCTCGGACTGATAAAAGGTGCCGGTGCGTTAAATGCGCTAATGTTTAACGACAAAGGGGTTGTAAATAAGGGCGGCTTGAGGTATAAAGATGAAATAGTGCGGCACAAAATATTGGATCTTTTAGGAGCTTTAGCTTTATTGCCTTTCAGTATAAAAGGAAGGTTTATTGCTTTTAAAAGCGGACATAGTATTGATATAAAAATGATCAAAAAAATAGGAGGAATTTATGACAGATAAAGTGATAGTGGATATAAAAGGTATAATGGCTTTGCTTCCACACCGTTTCCCGTTTTTGCTTGTGGACAGAGTGGAGATAATTGAAGAAGGAAAAAAAGTAAGGGGAATAAAAAATATTACCATGAATGAAGATTGTTTTAACGGTCATTTTCCCGGTAATCCGGTATTTCCCGGAGTCCTTCAGGTGGAAGCCATGGCTCAGACCGGCGGTGTAATGATGCTGAGAAATCCGGCGCTTCAGGGAAAAAATGTACTCTTTGTGTCTATTAACAATGTAAAATTCAGACGTATGGTATTTCCGGGCGACCAGCTGGTAATGGAAGTTGAAAGTACAAGATTTGGCGGAAGAATAGCCGCCATGAAAGGTAAAGCAACGGTAGACGGCGAACTGGTAGTGGAAGCCGATTTTGTCTGCGCGATCACAGATCAAGCAAGACCGCAATAAAGCAAATTCGAAGAACTAAATTCTATCCTCCAAAAAGAATGGCGGATGATAACATATAATACATTAAAGTAAATCGAATTTGAAACAAAAAGAAAAAGTAATAAGCACTAAAAATAACAAGCAGATGAATTATGAGTAGAAGAAAGACGGGATAAAACGTTAGTAACGTGATAACGTGTAACGTTCTAACGGATTGCCGCACGACGTCCAGGGAAAAGAAATATAAAGATAGGAGAAAAGTAAAGATGAGCAGTAATAAATTACGAGTAGGTATAGTCGGAGCTACCGGCATGGTAGGTCAGCGGTTTATATCGCTGCTAGCTGATCATCCCTGGTTTGAAGTGGTAACAGTTGCAGCCAGTGAAAGAAGCGCGGGGAAGGTCTATGCTGACGCAGTTGCCGGCAGATGGGCGATGAAAACGGCTATTCCTGAAAAAATAAGTAAATTAGTTGTGAAGAACGCTTCCAGTATAAAGGAAGTTGCGGATTCCGTTGATTTTATATTTTGCGCGGTTGATATGAAAAAAGACGAGATAAAAGCGCTGGAATATGAATATGCAAAGGCGGAAGTTCCGGTAATTTCCAATAATTCTGCTCACAGATGGACGGAGGATGTTCCTATGCTTCTTCCTGAGTTAAACGACTTGCATATAAAAATAATTGACGCACAGAAAAAAAGGCTTGGGACGAAAAACGGGTTTATTGCAGTAAAGCCTAATTGCTCAATTCAAAGTTATGTTCCGGCCCTTCACCCTTTGCTTGATTTCGGGATTAAAGAGGTTGTAGTCTGCACTTATCAGGCAATTTCCGGAGCGGGAAAGACATTTGAAACCTGGCCGGAGATGATCGATAATGTTATCCCTTATATCGGAGGGGAAGAGGAAAAAAGCGAAAAAGAACCTCTAAAAGTCTGGGGAAAAATTGAAGGCGGAAAGATAGTTTCTGCCGTAAAGCCGGTTATTACAGCTCAGTGCATAAGGGTCCCCGTAACGGACGGTCATATGGCGGCGGCGTTTGTAAAATTTGAAAAAAAACCTGGAAAAGAAGAGATCCTAAAACGCTGGAAAGAGTTCAAAGGTAAACCGCAAAAACTTGATTTGCCCAGTGCACCCAAGCAGTTCATTAAATATTTTGAAGAAGATAACAGGCCGCAGACAAAACTGGAACGGGATATTGAGAACGGAATGGGTATAGCGGTCGGAAGGCTAAGAGAAGACCATGCTTATGATTACAAATTTGTCTCACTTTCGCATAACACAATAAGAGGCGCCGCAGGCGGAGCAGTTTTAATTGCTGAGCTCCTGAAAGCCGAAGGTTATTTACGGAGTAAATAACTTTCAGAGCAATAGAAAATGGAAAATCGACAATAGATTATGGTAAACGGCGGGAAAAAGCTCCCGCCGTTGTTATTTGCAAAATGCTTGACAAGAGGCATATTCATATGTATACTATAAGGAACATATGTACCTTATATGATACGTGAGGAAAAATGCTATATAATAACGCAGTTTATGAAATAATTAAGACACCCCTGGCTTTTACTCTTCTCCGTTATATGATATTATATGAGACCGAGCAGACGGGAAGGGAAACAGCAAGGAATATTGGTATTTCTTTTGTACATGCGCACAGAATACTTGAAGGATTGGTAAAACAGGGGATTGTCATAAAAAGAAAGGCCGGAAAAGCTAATCTATTTAAAATAAATCAAAAGCATGAGACCGTAAAAAGAATAATACAACCGTTAGTTATTGAAGAAAAAGATCTTGCTAAAAAAATACTAAAAATGAAATTGGAGGCGGCAGCAAAAAAAACGCTTTCTGTCGTTTTATACGGGAGTGTAAGCGAAGGAAAAGAAAGGCCTGAAAGCGATGTAGATGTCTTCTTTCTGACAAAAGACCCTCAAACTAAAGAGATTTTAAAAGAAAAACTTTCTGATCTGGCAGAGGATTTTGCAATATCAACAGGAAATAGATTGGATTCGTTGATATGGACGGTTGCAGAATACCGGAAGGAAAAAAACAATAAGAAGGGGGTAATTGAAGCAATTGAAAAGGGAGAGTTGCTGTTTGGAAAACCTATAGGGGAGGTTATTCAAAAATGATGTCTGAGAAGATTAAAACGAAGAAGGTTGAACAAAGCCGTTATTTGAACTATTTCAAAAAAGCTGATAGTTTTTATGAACCTCTGAGGACTTACGTCCGGAGTTTCGGCGAGCGGAATTCAATTTATTATTCATGCCGCATTCATCCACGGAGTTACCTCCATGGTTTTCTGCGGCATACTCGCCATAAAGCAGCCGGAGGTTGCTTGAAAGAATTGAACTATGAGGCGGCCGCTCTTGCCTGCATACATTGTGTAATCTCTGCAATTGATGCCTTTTTGGTTTTTAAGCTGGGGCTAGAAGTTCTTCGGAAAGGCACAGCGATGTCCTAAAACTTCTTGCCGAAGCGGGCGGTTCGGATTCAAAACAAGCTATTAAACATGCTGATGCGGTTTTGAGCGAAAAGACAGTAGTTGAGTATCTTGATGTTCTTGTTACCGAGAAGCAGGTTTTAGAACTCTACAAGCACGCTGACCGGTTTTTCTCCTGGGCGAAAGAAAGAATACCAAAGTAAATTTTCTAAACAGCAATAAATGCAGCGGGGTATTATGACTAACATCAGACTAACAATGGAATATGACGGGACTAACTATAAGGGCTGGCAAAGGCAGGAGGGGAAGCCTACTATTCAGGGCTCTCTTGAGTATGCTTTAAAAAAAGTCACAAAAAAAGAGATAACTACTTTCGGCGCCAGCAGGACTGATGCCGGTGTGCATGCTTTATGTCAGACTGTTACTTTCGACAATGATACGATTATTCCTCCGAAAAACCTGCACATTGCTTTGAATGATATACTTCCCCGGGATATTTTCATAACCAAACTTGAAAAGGTTAAATCAGGGTTTCACGCCAGGCATTCGGCAAAGATCAAGAGTTACAGATATACTGTTTACAACGGGAAAGACAGAAAAGTTTTTCTTAAAAACTTTGTTTGGTATTGGAGATTTCCTCTGGATATTAAAAAGATGAAAGCGGCTGCGAAGTTTTTGCTCGGTCGGCACGATTATCGGCCGTTCTCCTGCGACGAGGAGAGGGAAAATACTCTCCGTACTGTTGACAAAATAAAAATATTCAAAATAAAAGATATGGTATTTATAGATGTTACAGCTAAATCATTTTTAAGAAGACAGGTCCGCATGATGGCGGGTTTTCTCGTACAGGCAGGCGGCAGCAGGGTAAAACCTGAAATAGCAAAAGAAATTTTTAATAAAACCACCGGTATAAAGCCCCTTGTGGCTCCAGCCTCCGGGCTTTGTTTAACAAAAATAAAATATTGAATATTTATAGAAACAATATTTTCTGGTATACTTTTAGGAACTGAGAGGTTAATTGCCTCTTAAAAATAGACAAATACATAAGAGGAGCCTTAACATGAAAAAACCGGTAAAGATAACTTCAGGCAGTTCGTATCCCGCGCATCCTGTCATCGGGGTGTTTGCGACAAGTGATCCAAGAATTGATTCTGCTTCAAGGGAAAGATGCAAAAATATAATTGGTATGGTTGCGGAAAAGATTGCGGCTAATGTAAAGCTTGCAGGCGGGGAAGAGGTTGAGGTGGTATATTCGGAAACATTGGTGGACGGTGAAAATCAGGCGGATATAGTTGCCGGAGAATTAAAATCGAAAGGCGCGAATATTCTTGTTTGCGCTCCGGATACCTGGGCTTTTCCCCAGCTTTCTCTAATTTCTTTATTCCAGCAGTTCCCAAAAGGCACACCGCTTTGCCTGGTTTGCGGAAATTCCGGGCCGAAACCGGGTGTGGTATTTGCGCATGCCGCAAACGGAGCTATTTCCCAGTACGGCCGTCTGGTTCATCTTATAGTCGGAAGCTGGGCGGATACCGGATTAAATCCGGAGATGAGTGAGAAGACTGCCGTGGATCTGACGGATTGGTGCTACGCAGCTTTTACCACTCAGTACCTTAAGGGAAAACGTGTTATGCTTTTTGGGCATGATTCAATGGGTATGGAGACTGCGCTTGCCCATATTATTCCCGCAAGGAATACCTTTGGAATTGAAATCACCCGTTTAGATATGAAGCTTCTTTCTGATATGTTAAATAAAGAAGCTTATGATAAAAAAGAATTAAAAGAAATGAGAAGCTGGCTCAATGCACTGGCCGGAAAGAGAATAGAAAGAAGGAATTCTGAGGATGACGAACGTTTTAATAAATCTCTCGCAATGTACCTTGTGGTCAGGGATTTAATGAAAGATCTAAATGCAGTCGGCGGAGGTTTCATGAGCCAGCTGGAATGGGGCTCCGACAAAAGAGGAATTCCTCTCCCTGTTGCCGATACGATGGAATCACTCTTTAATTCTACTTTTGATCACAATGGAAACAAATCGCCGCTTCCTTATGCTACAGAAGCGGATGCGCAGGGGCTTCTTACCATGCTGTTCTTTACTCATTTAACGGGAGGAAACCCTCCGCTCTTTATGGATTTCAGAAAAGTCTGGGAAAGCCGCGAAGTAAAACAACTGATAGCTAAACTGAAGATTTCAGGCGTAAAGAAGAATGAAGCATGGATGGAAAAAGGTTTTGTTGACGGGGATAACTCCGGCAGCGCATCTTTTAACTGGGCGGCAAAACCGGGAGCTTCCGTAAAAGAGATCATGTCCAATGTCTCCTTCCCTCTTGCGGATGAAGGTTACTTCCCCGGAATGGGAAATTCCGTAACATTTGTAAGCCCCGGAGGAATAGAAGGAATTGCGGGACGTCTTGCTTACTCCTCGCTTTCCGATATGTTTACCCTTGTCTGGGATGAAGCCTCCACCGCGGAGTTACCGAAGAAATTAGCCGGCGCCGTTTGTAACACCTCCAATGCAGGCTGGCCGCATACTTTTGTTGTGCCGAAATACGCTTCTATGGTTGAGTATAAACAATACACTCCCGCAAATCATTTTCATATGACCTGGGGGTTAAAGCCTGCAAGGCTTCAGTATTGGATGGACCTGAATAATGTCCTTTCTTCAACGCCCTGGGTGAAAAGACCCGCCTTTGTAGAAGAAATTGACAGACCTCTTCCCCTTCTATATATAATAAACGGCGGAGAAACTAACGCAAAGCTCAAGCTGAACTCCTGAAATTAGACTTATTGACCTTTACTTCTAACACGGATGAATGGAGAGAGATAGAAGCAATTATATGTTAAAAAAACTATCTCTTTCCGTCTTCCGGCCTCTGTCCTCCGTTTTCAAGCTTTTGCCAACCTTCCAAACATCCAACCCTCTAAGCCTCTATCTACGCCTCTATGATAAGTGTCATATAGCAGTTTCCCTTTTACCTATAAAATTACAATATATGCCAAATATCAGATCCGGGGGGTGTTTTTATGAAAGTACTTATTGTAGGCGGGGTTGCAGGCGGGGCTTCTACGGCTGCTCGTTTAAGGCGTTTGGATGAAAAAGCAGAGATAATAATGTTTGAGCGCGGGGAAGAGATCTCTTATGCCAACTGCGGGATTCCATATTATCTGGGTGATGTTATAAAGGACCGCGATCAGCTTACCATTGTCTCAAAAGAAAGCTTTAACAATCAATTTAATGTAGATGTCCGGATAAGATCCGAAGTGATTTCAATAGACAGAAAAAACAAAAAAGTCAAAGTAAAAGACTCCTCCAATAATAATATATATGAAGAAAGCTATGATAAACTGGTGCTCTCGCCCGGAGGCACCCCTATAAGGCCCCCTATAACAGGTATTAATGATTCGAGGATCTTTACGATAAGAACACTTGCCGATATGGATCTGGTAAAAAGTTTTATCAAAGAAAAAACTCCTAAGAAAGTGGCGATAGTCGGAGCCGGTTTTATTGGTCTTGAAATGGCTGAGAATATGCATCATCTTGGTCTTATGGTCTCTATTGTAGAACTTGCTGATCAGGTTTTGAATGTCCTGGACGCAGAAATGGCGGCGGTAATACACGACCACCTCAAGGCAAAAAATATTGAGCTTGTATTAAATAATGCCGTTACCGAATTCAAGCAGGCGGGAACCGGACTAAAGCTGCTCCTTAAAGACGGGTACGAGATTGAAGCTGATTTCGTTATTCTTTCCATCGGTGTAAAACCTGAAACCGCTTTGGCAAAAGACGCCGGCATTGAGATTGGCGCACTTGGCGGAATAAAAGTTACCCCGGAATTAAAAACTTCCGATCCCGATATTTATGCACTTGGAGATGTTATCGAAACAAAGGACAGTGTCTGTGATTGCGCGTCCTTAATACCTCTGGCGAATGCTGCGAACAAACAGGGGCGTATCGTCGCGGATAATATCTGCGGGGGAAAGTCAACATATGATGGGACTCCGGGTACCGCGATTGCGAAAATATTTGATATGGCCGCGGCAATAACCGGGAGCAGTGAAAAGATTTTAAAGAAAAGAAAAATGCCTTACGGCAAATGCTATTTAATGCCTTCTTCACATGCGGGGTATTACCCTGATGCCTTCCCCTTGTATATGAAGTTCCTGTATAATCCTGCTGACGGCAGGGTTTTAGGGGCTCAGATCATCGGGCCGGAGGGAGTTGATAAAAGAATTGATGTAATTTCGGTTATGGTCCAGCTGCACCGTACGGTTTACGAACTGGCAAAACTTGAACTGGCTTACGCTCCGCCGTTCTCTTCCGCAAAGGACCCTGTTAATCTTGCCTCGATGATAGCGATAAATCAGATCCAGGGGAAAAGTCCTTACGTCTCCTTTGAAGATGTGGAAAATCTGAAAAAAGAAAATGCTCTGTTTATAGACGTGCGAAGCAAAATGGAATTTGACCTCGGACATATTGAAGGGTCGGTCAATATTCCACTTTCGGAGATTCGAAAAAGACTTAGCGAGATCCCGAAAGACAGAAAGCTCATTATGGTCTGTAATCAGGGGAAGATGGCGTACTTCGCGCAGTCCATACTTAAAAACTCCGGTTATGACAAAGTTTATGATCTAAGCGGCGGGTTTAAGCTCTATAAGATTGCGACGGCACTTCAGCAAAATGTCGGTATATTTCAATGCCACTACATTGATAAGCGGGATGATATCCGGACTGTGATCCCTGGCAAGGGAAAAATTTATAAACTGGATGCCGGGGGGCTTCAATGTCCGGGGCCTGTAATGGTTCTGGCAAAAAAGATAAGTGAGCTTAGTGACGGAGATGTAGTGGAGATTACCGCTACCGATCCCGGTTTTAGAAATGATATTCCTTCCTGGTGCGCAACGACGGGTAATATGCTGGTCTCAGTGGAAGAAAAAGATAAAAAAATAATAGCGAAGATCCAAAAAGGAAAGAGAGCAGAAAAAGCTTTTAACGGAGAAATTCCGCATGACAAAACAATTGTTGTGTTTTCCGGAGAGCTGGACAAAGTACTCGCTTCTTTTGTGATAGCAAATGGCGCCGCATCCATGGGAAGAAAAGTTACAATGTTCTTCACCTTCTGGGGTTTGAACGCCTTAAAGAAAAAATATTCGCCGAAAGTAAAAAAAGGTTTTTTTGATTTCATGTTCGGTATAATGCTTCCCAGAGGAAGCTGGCGTTTAAAATTATCCCAGATGCAGATGCTGGGTATCGGCCCGAAATTAATAAGGTTTATTATGAAAAGGAAAAACATCGATTCACTTGAAGCCATGATGTTTGCCGCGAAATCTGCCGGAGTAAGAATAATTGCCTGTCAGATGTCCATGGATATGATGGGTATTAAAAAAGAAGAGCTTCTTGACGGAATCGAAATCGGAGGCGTAGCCTCTTATCTTAATTCCGCCGAGTCTTCAGACACAAACCTCTTTATTTCTTAAAACAGTAAAAACGCCTTTAAAAACAAAGGTAACAGGGTGACAGTCACCTTTTTAACATCTCTTCGAAAGATCCGCCCTATATTCACTGGCGGATCTTCGAAAGATCCGCCTATATTACTGGCGGATGTGCCATCTCTTTTTTATCGGTGTCATCAGTTAGCTATTTAACCTTTGACAAATCATCTTCATTTTGGTATTATTAGACCTACGTTTTTAGTCGGGAGGAGATTTATCATGAAGTATGTAATAATTGAATCAGGAGCAAGGCAGTACAAAGTGAAGGAAGGCGATGTCTTTAATGTAGAAAAAGTCGAAACTAAAGGCAAAGAACAGACAATGGATAAAGTTCTTATGGCCGTGGACGGAGATAAAGTAAAGATAGGAAAGCCGGTTCTTAACGATGTAAAAGTAATTGCCGAAGTAATAGGCGAAGTTAAAGGTGAAAAGATCAGAGTTTTCAGGTACAGAAAGACCGAACAGTACAGGAAGACGATAGGCCACAGGCAGCAGTATACAAGGCTTAAAATTACAAAGATAGAGGTCTAATTTAAGGAGATTTTCGTATGGCAAGTAAAAAATCAGGCGGTACATCAAGGAACGGCAGGGACAGTCAGGGTCAGCGCATGGGAGTTAAAGCTTTTGGCGGAGAAGTTGTGACCGGCGGAAGTGTTATCGTAAGACAGCGCGGTTCAACATTTGTCGCGGGCGTTAATGCCGGCGAGGGCTCAGACCACACTATATTTGCAAAAATATCCGGTGTTGTGAAATTCACAAAGAACAGAGTCAATATAATAGCTGCTGAAATCCAAAAATAAACCTGTTGATCAGAGCCCTGTCCGTCAAAAACGGGCGGGGCTTTTTTTTCATATGCAGAAAAGTATTGGAGATTCTGCAATAACAGTCAGAGCTTGTATCTGCCTTCCAAAACATCAAAGGCAATAATGTTTCGGCATCCGCCAACGCTTTGTGGCGGAAGTGGAATCTGGTAGTTTTGCAATCTCTTCAAAAGATCCGCCTCATATAACTGGCGGAAGTGGAATCGTTTTTAAAGGAGTATAATATTTTTATGACAAAAATAATCGGTTCATTTTTATTGCTAATTTCCGCGGTATTTTCTTCAGGTTTTCCCGTAACACTTACGGATGATGCCGGCAGGTCTGCCTTGATCTCCAAAGAGCCAAAAAGGATTATTTCTTTGGCGCCCTCCAATACGGAGATATTATTTATGCTGGGTCTCGGGGACAAAGTAGCCGGGGTATCAAATATTTGCGACTATCCAGCTGAAGCCAAAAAGAAAGAAAAGGTAGGAGATTTCTTTTCTCCAAGTCTTGAAAAAATTCTTATGTTAAAACCGGATCTCGTTCTTGCCGGCGGCGGCGTGCAAAAAGAGCTCGCGATAAAACTTTCGACTATGGGTATTCCGGTCTTGACTCTCTACCCGAAGGATTTAAATCAGGTGCTTATGGATGCGGTGCTTGTCGGAAAAGCAGCGGGGAAAGAAAAGGAAGCCTTAACGCTTGTCAACTCCCTCAAGGAAAGAATTAAAGCTGTAAAAGAAAAAGCAAAGAACAGGAAAAAACCAAAGGTATATTTTGAGATCTGGAACCAACCGGTCACTTCCGCGGGAAAAGGATCTTTTATAGATGAACTCATAAGCCTTGCCGGAGGGGAAAATATATTTTCCGATATTGACAAAACCTTTCCCGAAGTAAGCGTGGAAGAGATAATAAAAAGAAATCCCGGCATAATAATAACCGCCTACATGGAAAAGAAAGGCAAGATGAAAAAAGAAATAACAGCCCGCGCCGGCTGGGGAAGTATAAAAGCAGTGAAAGAAGATAAAGTTTTCGACGATCTTAACCCCGACCTCCTCCTAAGATCCGGCCCCCGCCTGGTAGACGGACTGGAAGAACTATCAAAGAAAATATTTTCAGCGGAGAAATAACAAAGAAAACAGTTGCTATATCTATGCTTTCAGCATGAGATGAAAACCAGGGGGAAAAGCCGCATCTTTAATAAATTGACAATGCCTATACTAAATACTATAATTTATAAACATCTCCGAGCTCATTACCTAAAAGTGGCGGACAGGCTGCTCGGGGTTTTCTTTGGTATAACGCAATAAGGTGTTTTTGTGGTATATGTTTGTTTGAATATTAAAAATTGTCAGAAAAATGGAGCCATGAAATAAATCAGTGTCCACCTGCGGTGAGATCTCGTCCGCTACAATGCTGTGCGAGACCTCGCCAATAGGCGGGTCAAGGGCGGAGAATCCAGTAGTTTTGTAATCTCATCAAAAGATCCGCCCAATATAACTGGTGGATGTGGAATCTTTTTAAAAAGGAGTGTCATATGGCAAATGAAATAAAGATTGCGGTAATTGGATTGGATACCAGTCATAGTATTGAATTCACAAAAAGAATGCAGGCGCCTGATTGTCCTGCGGATATGAAAGTAGATGGGCTCCGGGTTATGACTTGCCTGGCATTTGTCACGCCTTTTCAAAATGAAGAGGGTATTAACACCAGGATCAAACAGCTTGAAGCCTGGGGAGTGAAGATCACCAGTACTCTTGAGGAAACAGTGAAAGGTGCGGATGCTGTGATGATAGAGATAGATGACCCGTCCTTGCATCTGGAATATTTTAAAAAATGTTCTGAACTGGGTCTTCCTATTTATCTTGATAAACCGATGGCGGATACTTATGTCAACGCCAAAATTATTTATGATATCTCGAAGAAGAATAACATTAAGATCTGCTCCATGTCCTCTTTGAGATTCCCTCCGGCGCTTAACGAAGCGATAAATAAAGTACCGAAACCGGATTTCAGTTATTTCTTCGGCCCTCTTGGTATTCCTCCGGCAGGGAGCAGTATTGTCTGGTACGGGGTGCATACATTTGAAATGCTGGTCCGTGCAATGGGAAGAGGCGCATTGTCCGTGCATACAAAAAAACACAGCAACGGTGTGGTTATCGTTGTCGAATATCCTGATAAAAAAGTAGCTATTGCGGATCTTATCGAAAGATGTTTTCAATATGGCGGAACGCTCAGAGATAAAGGCGGATCCATTGCCCCATTTGTTGTGGATAAAAAAATAATTTACACCGATCTGGTAAGGGAGCTCTTTGGATTTTTGAAGGGCGGCCCTGTCCCTGTACCTTTTGAAGACACTCTTGAAGTAATGGCGTTACTGGATACTGCCGAAAAATCCTTACAGTCCGGAAAAACAGAAAAAGTACCGAATAATATTTAAGTAAGGTGGAAGATAGAAGAATAGAGGCGCGGATGCTTGGCAAGAGCAGAAAGGTGCAGAAGTTACGTTAAATATTCTTTTTCTCGTAACCCGTCACCCGCAACTCGTAACATTTTAGGTTTATATCCGCGTAATTAACTATGGGCTCGATGCCGTGCCTGCGATCTTTATGCTTGCCCGCCGAGTTCTTTGGAGGGGAGGGAATCGGGCAACTACAATAACATATTTCTAATAATGGGGGATGTATGGCTAAGGAATTGAAAGTTGCTTTAGTAGGTCTGGATACCAGCCACAGTGTTGCTTTTCCCAAAAGAATGCAGGATCCTTCCTGCCCGCCGGAGCAGAAAGTAGAAGGACTCCGCGCAGTAACCTGCCTGGCTTTTGTCACACCTTTTCAAAATGAAGAAGGTATTAACGCAAGGAAGAAACAGCTTGAAGTACTGGGCGTGAAAATTACCAATACCCTTGAGGAAACAGTAAAAGGTGTTGATGCCGTAATGATAGAGCTTAATGATCCTTCGCTTCATCTGGAATATTTTAAAAAATGCTCGGATTTAGGACTGCCTATATTTCTTGATAAACCGATGGCGGATAACTATTTAAATGGCAGGATAATATATGATATTTCAAAGAAGAAAAACTTAAAGATCTGTTCTATGTCTTCCTTAAGGTTCCCTCCGGCTCTTACCGGGGCGATGAAAGAGATACCAAACCCGGATAACAGTTATTTTTACGGCCCTCTTGGAATTGCTCCTGCCGGAAGCAGTATTGTCTGGTACGGGGTTCATGTCTTTGAAATGCTTGTCCGCGCAATGGGGAGAGGCGCCTTGACCGCTCATACAACAAAGCACAGCAACGGTGTGGTTATCGTTGTCGAATATCCGGATAAAAAAGTCGCAATTGCCGATCTTACCGAAAATTGCGGCTCCTACGGCGGAACTTTGAGGAATAAAGACGGAGCTGCGGCGCCGTTTATCGTGGATCAAAATATTATTTATACTGATCTAGTCAGGGAGCTCTTTGGTTTTTTAAAGGGAGGTCCTTCTCCTGTACCTTTTGAGGATTCACTCGAAGTGATGGCTTTACTGGATACGGCGGAAAAATCATTCCAGTCAGGAAAAAAAGAAAAAGTACCGAATAATATTTAAGTAAGGTGGAAGATAGAAGAGTAGAGGCGCGGATGCGCAGATGCTTGGCAAGAGCAGAAAGGTGCAGAAGTTACGTTAAATATTCTTTTCTCGTAACCCGTCACATTTTACGCTTATATTCTCGAAATTAACTATGGGTTCGATAAATATATTGGTCTGCAAAATAAATTTATGGCGAATATGCCGCAGAAAACCACGGGCCCCTAATCCCTGTTTTTTATCAATTGCAAACCCCGTCTTTTTAAGATAAAATAAGATCATGAAATCGATAATTATTTTCATAATTGGTTTTACTCTTGGGCTTTTGGCTTACTATATTATTGATCTTCGCCGGAAAAAAGAGGAAGAGCAGAGGATGAAAGATTCTTTTAAGGCGTTGACCGTAGAGGCCTGGAAAGATATGATCCCTTTTGTTAATGAAGCTTTATCAAAGCAGCTGTCAGGAGGGGAGAAGGATCTGGAAAACAAGAAGCAATTGATAGATCAGACCCTGGGGAATATGAAAACCGATCTTTTAAAAGTTGAAAACCTGATGAACACCCTTGAAAAAGACCGTGAGAATAAATTCGGCGAACTTACCACGCAGATAAAACAGACGGCAGAGCAAACAGGAAAACTCAGAGAGAGTACGGATAAGTTGAATATCGCGCTTTCTTCCTCCCAGGCCAGAGGTAAGTGGGGGGAGAGAATGGCTGAAGATGTTTTAAAGCTGGCCGGCTTTACCGACGGTATTAATTATGTTAAACAGCAAAAAAACGAAGCGGGAAATAAACCGGACTTTACTTTTACTCTTCCAAAAAACCTTAAAGTTAATATGGATGTAAAATTCCCGCTGGATAATTATATGGCGTACCTTAACGCGGGAAGCCAGGTGGAAAAGGATAATTTTGAAAAGAAATTCCTTTCTGATGTCAGGGGAAGAATAAAAGAAGTGACCACCCGGGATTATATTAATGCGGAAGAAAATACTTTGGATTATGTGATCGTATTCATACCTAATGAGCAAGTATTTGCTTTTGTTAATCAGAAAGAACCTGCGATAATGGATGAGGCGCTTAATAAAAAAGTTGTTCTCTGCTCTCCGCTTACCCTGTATGCTCTTTTGGTCATAATGAGGCAGGCGATAGATAATTTTAAAATGGAAGCAACCGCGGCGGAGATCTTAAAATTACTTTCGGCTTTCGGAAAACAATGGGATGAGTACACGGGGTGTTACGAAAAACTTGGGGAAAAAATAGAAGCAGCGAAAGAAGAATTTACCAAACTGGTTACGACAAGAAAGAATAAGCTGGATTCTGTTGTCATTAAAATCGAGAATCTTAGAGAAAAAAGCCATCTTAACCTCCCTCAAGAAAAGGAGTAACCAGTCCTTGAATAAAAAACAGCGGATATCTGTTCTGGCGGCAGCTTTTTTTATGTCCATGTGCTTTGGTGCCGGCTATGCGTGGAGTGTTTTTGCTCAGGAACTTCATTCGAAATTCGCTTTTTCCATGAAAGACGCGCAAATGGTGTTTGCTATCTTTCAGGTAGTATTTGCTGCAGGTTTTCTTGCAGGCGGAAGATTAATAAAAAAAACAGGACCGCGTTTACTTGCTTTTATCGGCGGAGTTGTCATGGGTACCGGCTTCTTCCTTTCCGGTATGGTTGAACCGGATCTGATGATTTTGATAATAGGTGTGGGTGTTCTTGGCGGGGGTGGAGCAGGTCTTGCGTACATTTGTCCTCTGGAAACGGTCCAAAAATGCTTTCCTGATAAAAAAGCGCTGGTAACAGGAGTTTCAGTGAGCGGCCTGGGTATCGGCTCCTTGCTTCTTGCGCTCGGGGTCGATCATTTTTTAAGTCGCGGCATTCATATTTCGTATATATTTAAAATTACAGGAATACTTTTATTTATAATTATTTGCGGGCTTTCCTTTTTTCTGCGAGACCCAAATGCAGGAACATGTGAAAAAGAGATCAAACCGTTAAAATACCGGGAGATTTTTTCTTCTTCAAAATTTTGGGCGTTGTTTTTCGCCATGTTAGTATCTTTATTTTCCGGACTCATGGTCATAGGAAATATAAAATCCATGGGTCTAACCTGGGGTGTTTCCGGAATTTATGCCGCTTTCGGGGTTTCCGTGCTTGCAATTTTCAATTCAGGGGGAAGGATGCTTTGGGGTGCTATAATTCATAAAATTGGAGAGGAAAAAAGCATATATATTTCTATATTAATACAAGCCGCGGCACTATTTTTTGCCGTGTTTTTTGTAAAGAATACCGCGCTCTTTTTTATTTTTGCAATGCTGTCCGGCCTTAATTACGGCTGCGCGCTTGTGGTTTACGCCTCTGCTGTCTCAAAATATTTTGGAATAGAAAGATTGGGTCAGATATATCCGCTTCTTTTTGCCGGGAATTTTATAAGCGGACTCATCGCACCGCCTTTTGCCGGATGGATATTTGACAAAACAGGAAACTATAACTATGCGTTGTTTTCAGCTTCAGGCATACTTTTCTGCGGGTTGGGTCTCTTCTATATATTATCCGGAAAACCGGAAAAAAATAATATTATTGTGTAATAACTTATATTATGCTAATATTTTTACAGGTAATCTTTAATAAGGGGGTTCTGTGCAGATACTTCAGAAGAAAGAAGCCGTTAAGACCGGCTGGAATTTAACAAAAAAACATTTAGGTTTTGCCATAGTTGTTTATGCCGTCTATCTTGGAATAACAATAGGACTAAGCGCCCTACAGATCACTGTTGAACGGTTTATGGGGAAAGGACTCTTCTACTTTAATACTACAGTAATAGAATACCTTGCTGCGGTGCTGCTTATGATGGGGACGTATAAAATATTTCTTGACCTTTATGACGGTAAAAAGGCCGAACTTTCAACGCTCTTTACTACTTATGAGAAGTACTTTGATTTTCTTGTTTGCTATATTCTTGTTCTCCTCATAGTACTTGCGGGTTTGATACTATTAATTGTTCCCGGTATAATCTGGGCAATAAAATACCAGTTTGCTCTTTATCTGGTTATTGACCGGAAGATGAAACCTATTGAAGCGATAAAAATGAGCGGGAAGATGACACAGGGGCATAAAGTTAACCTCTTCCTATTCTGGTGGGTTCTTTTCGGTGTTTGTATGCTTGGCTTTATCTGTTGTTGTGTTGGTATTATTCCTGCAGTAATAGTAATGATTTTTGCCATGATCCATATTTACAGAAAACTTCTTCAGGATTTTGAGGTAGGGCAAAAGCCGGAGGGAAAAGACAATACAAAGTCAATAATTCAGACTGTGTCGCAATTATTTCTAGAAACACCGTTCTTTGACAACTGGAACCAAGAAGCGGTTTTTTAACCGAACTTAAACATTTTTCCCGGATATTCTTCTTCGGGATGTGCGTTTTTGTCCTAAA
>Ga0208373_1001407_pt1 | contig 32588 bp, 49 predicted proteins | sample RifOxyC2_FD_184036 | JGI IMG/M metagenome (GOLD analysis project Ga0208373, IMG submission 184036) | Soil microbial communities from Rifle, Colorado - Rifle Oxygen_injection C2 (SPAdes) | ecosystem: Environmental > Terrestrial > Deep subsurface > Rock core/Sediment | place: Rifle, Colorado... | reverse complement strand
GAATGACAACCACCCCGGGAAGAGTTTTTAAAGGTAAAAGAATGGCTGGAAGAATGGGAAACGATCGAGTTACAATTAAAAATATTGAAGTGATTGAGGTTAAGGAAAACGGAATTTTGGTTAAGGGATTAGTAACTGGCGCAAAAGGTGGATTATTAGAGGTTAGGGGATAAAAATATGGTAATAACAAAAAAAATTATCGCAACAAAGAAATCCAATCTGTCTTTATCTATTTATAATATTGATGGAAAAGAAACAAAAACCGTTGATTTACCAAAGGAAGTTTTTGCAGTTAAAGTTAATCCGAGTTTAATGACTCAAGCCGTAAGGATTTATCTTACTAATCAAAGGCAGGGTAATGTTAAAGTAAAGACGCGGAGTGAAGTAATCGGATCAACAAGAAAGATTTACCGTCAAAAAGGGACTGGAAAAGCAAGACACGGTGCCATTAAAGCTCCGATTTTTGTCGGTGGTGGAGTTGCTCATGGTCCAAAACAAAAAGACTATCATTTAAAGTTTAATAAAAAAGAAAAAAAACAAGCTTTATTTTCTGCCTTATCAACAAAATTAAAAGAGAAAAAAATATTTGGCTTGGAAGAAAAAGCTTTGACTATGAAACCAAAGACTAAAGCAGTTGTTAATTTTCTTAAAAATTTAAAGTTGATTGGTAAAAATAATCTCGTAATAATGAAAAAGATGGAAAAAAACAATTTAATATTAGCAATGAGAAATATTTCCAACCTTTCTTTTGTTGATGTAAATTCTTTAAATCCTTATTTAATATTAAAAAGCAGTAGTTTGATTTTTGTTGAGAATGCTTTAGAAGTTTTTGAAAATAAACCAAAGAATGTTAATAAATAAAATTTTAATTAAGCCAGTATTGACCGAAAAAGCCACTAATTTAGTTCAAAATAATGTTTATATGTTTGAAGTCGATTTAAAAGCTAACAAAAATCAGGTAAAAGATATTTTAGAAAAACTATATAAAGTAAAAACAGGTGCAGTAAAGATGATGGTAAGAAAAGGCAAAGAAAAAAAAGTTGGAAAAAAAGGATTACTTAAAAAAACAGCCAATAGAAAAATTGCTTTTGTTAAATTAATTGAGGGTAAAATAGATCTGTTTCCTCAAAAATAATTATGAATAAAAAAATATTATCAAAAAAAATAAAACCGGTAAAAAGTTTAATGACCATATTAAAAAAAAGATCAGGAAGGGATAATAGCGGTCAAATTTCGGTTCGTCATCAAGGTGGCCGTCAAAAAAGATTTTATCGGACGATAGACTTCAAACGTGATAAGCGAGATATTGAAGCTGAGGTCGTTCGAATTGAAAGAGACCCAAACAGAAATGTTTTTATAGCCCTAATAAAATATAAAGATAATGAACTGAGATATATACTTTGTCCGAACAAACTCAATGTTGGGGACAAGATTATGTCGAGTGAAAATGCTGACATAAAGATAGGTAATGCTTTAGCTTTAAAAAATATTCCAATCGGAACATTAGTTCACAATGTTGAACTTTATATAGGAAAAGGCGGCCAGATGATTCGAAGTGCCGGAACTGCTGCGTCAGTTATTGCCAAAGAAGATAAATTTGTCCATCTTAAGTTACCGTCTGGGGCAGTTCAAAGATTTTTTAAAGATTGTTATGCAACCATTGGACAACTGGGAAACATCGCTTTTAAAGATGAGATTATTGGAAGTGCAGGAAGGAAGCGACTCATGGGAATCAGGCCAACAGTACGAGGTACAGCTCAAAATCCAAGAAGCCATCCTCACGGTGGAGGAGAAGGAAGATCGGGAGAAGGCATGCATCCAAAAACACCTTGGGGTAAATCAGCTCGAGGAACAAGAACAAGAAATAAAAGTAAATGGAGCAGGTCATTAGTTATTAAAAGAAGAAGAATATAATTATGGATATTAAAGCATATTTTATCAATTTACCGATTTCGCCAAAAAAAGCAAGGTTTTATTTACCTGCAATTAAGAAATTGAAACCGATTGATAGTCTTGACTTTTTAAAATATGAAAGAACAGATGCGGCTGTAATATTATACAAAGCAATCAAGTCGGCCATAAGCAGTGCGAGGCAGATATTGAAAGTTGAAGATAATCTATTAGACTTTAAACTTCTTACAGTTGAACAAGGTCAAAAGCTAAAACGTTACCGACCAGGGTCAAGAGGAAACGCCAAACCAATCAATCGAAGAATGAGCCACATCAAGATAATCCTTGAAGCGAAAGAAGATAAAGCGGTTAAACCCACCTATGCTAAAGCTACGGCGGCAAATCAGTCAAGTCAGATAAGAAAGTTAAAAAATTAATTAATAAATAAATGGGACAAAAAGTTCATCCAAGAGGTTTGAGACTTGGAATAATATACAACTGGAATTCAAGATGGTTTTTTTCAAATAAAAGAGCCTTTAAGGATTCATTGATATCAGATTTGAAAATAAGAAAAATTTTAATGAACAAGTTAGCTTTTTCTTCAGTTACTCAAATTGATATTGAAAGAGCAATAAACAGGATTACTTTGATAATTTATGCAGTTAAAGTAGGTATGATTATTGGTCGGGGTGGAAAAGGGTTGGAAGAAATTAAACAGTTTGTCCTTGACAATCTGAAAAAAGGCGAAAAAGTCAAGGAACTGAAAATAGATATTAAAATTGAACCGATAAAAAAGCCATTTCTGAATGCATATTATGTTGCTCAGACAGTTTCGGAAAAATTAGTCAAGAATTTTCCTCATCGCTCTACAGTTCACAATGCAATGAATAAGGTGATGGAGGCCGGAGCCAAAGGAGTCAAAATTCAGCTTGGTGGAAGAGTCGGAGGAGCTGAAATATCCCGTCGTGAAAAATATTTCTTAGGATCAGTTCCAACATCAACAATTAGAGAAGAAGTTGATTTGGCAAGATATGCAGCTCTAACAAGATCAGGGTATGTAGGCGTTAAAGTTTGGATTTGTAAATAATATGCTTTCACCAAAGAGACAAAAATATCGAAAACAATTTAGAGGAACATTCCGAAAAATTGCCGTAAAAGGTGACAAATTAAATTTTGGTTATTATGGATTAAAAGCAATGAAAAGTGCTTGGATAAAAGACCGGGAGATCGAATCAGCAAGAGTTATTTTTGCCCGTGGTACGAGAAAAAGCGGTAAGTACTGGTTTAGGATATTTCCGGACAAACCCTTTACCAAAAAACCCCCGGAAGTAACGATGGGTTCAGGAAAAGGAGACGTAGCATATTTTGTAGCCAGTGTCACACCAGGGCGGATATTGTTTGAGATTGACGGCTTGTCAAAAGAAGAATCAATTAAAGTTCTGACCGATGTAGCATCTAAAATATCAGTTAAAACTAAAATTGTCAGTAAAGAAATATAACTTATTAAAATATTAATAGTGAGCGAAGTCGAACTATGAGGAAAATTACAAAAACATATAGTCAAAGAACAGTTAAAGAATTAGAAAAAGATGCTAATTCGATAAGAGAGGAAATTTCTAAATTACAGTTGTCTTTTAAGAGTAATCCTCCAAAAGACACCAATAGTATAGTAAAAAAAAGAAAACAATTAGCAGTTCTGTTAACAGTTCTTGGCGAAAAATAAATATGAAAAAAACACTGATAGGCAAAGTAGTTTCGACAAAGATGATAAAAACAGTCGTTGTTGTGGTCGAAAGAAAGTTTAGGCACGCAGTTTATCATAAAGTCATTATCCGTCACAAAAAATTTAAAGCTCATAATGAAAAATTAGATTTAAAAATAGGTGATTTAGTCAAGATTGAAGAAACAAAACCAATTTCAAAAGACAAGCATTTTAAGGTAATACAGAAAATATAAACATTATAAATTTTATAAAGATTATAACGATTATAAACATATGCTTCAGCTAAGATCAATGATAAATGTGGCAGACAATAGCGGTGCCAAAATGGTTTCCATGATAGGAATGGCAAAAAAAGGAAACAGAAAATTTGCTTATTTAGGCGAAGTCATAAATGTCACGGTAAAAGTAGCCCAACCTTTTGGCATGGTCAAGCAAGGTGAGGTTCACAGCGCCGTGATAGTTAGGACGGCAAAAGAAGTCAGAAGAAAAGACGGTAGTTACATAAGATTTGATGATAACGCCTGTGTACTGCTTGCCAGTAAAGAAGTACAGGATCCAAAAGGAACGAGAATATTTGGACCAATTGGAAAAGAAGTTAAGGAAAACGGATTTTCAAAGATAGCAAGTTTGGCGGAAGAGATATATTAAAGGTAGTAGGGAACGATTTAAAACCGTTCCTTACAAAATATCATAAAAATATGAAACTCAAAAAAGGCGATAAAATTAAAATCACAATCGGAAAAGATAAAGGTAAGGGTGGAGTAGTTGAAAAAGTTTATAAAAATTCAAACAAAGTATTGGTGACCGGAATGAATCTTTATAAAAGACACGTCAAAAAAAATGAAAAGATGCCTCAAGGTGGAATTGTAGAAATTCCACGGCCAATTGATGTATCAAAGTTGAATATTGTTTGTCCGAAGTGTGCAAAAGTAACAAGAATTGGATTTCTGATTGAAAAAGGTAAAAAGTTTAGAGTTTGTAAAAAATGTAAAAGCAAAATATAGATGTAGGGAACGGTTTAAAACCGTTCCGTACAAATTTAAAAAAATAATTATGTCATTTAAAGATTTTTACATTACAGAAGTAGCGCCAAAACTTACAAAAGAATTTGGTGTTAAGAATGTTATGGCAGTGCCGAAAATAATTAAAATTGCCGTTAATGTTGGGGCTGGAGAAGCGGTTACTAACAAAAATGTTATTGAAAAAATTCAGGAACAAATATCAACTATAGTAGGACAAAAAGCAATCATTACCAAAGCAAGGACGTCAGTCTCAGCTTTCAAAATCAGAAAGGGTTTGGCAATAGGGGTTAAAGTGACTTTGAGAGGAAAAAGAATGTATCATTTCCTGGAAAAATTGATTAGAATAGTGATTCCTCGTTTGAAGGATTTTAGAGGCATTCCGGAAAGCAATATTGATCAGAACGGAAACCTTAATATTGGTTTTCCGGAACAAATAATATTTCCTGAGATAGATTTCGATAAAATTGATAAAATAAGAGGTTTACAGGTAACAGTGGTTACAAACGCCAAAAATAAAGAAAAAGGTAAAAAATTATTTGAAATGTTAGGAATTCCGTTCACTAAATAATTATGGCAAAAACATCTGATGTAGTTAAATTTTTACACAAACAAAAATTTAAAGTTCGATTTCATAATAGATGTGCTATTTGTGGCAGATCAAGAGGATTTATGAGAAGATTTGGTTTATGCAGGATTTGTTTCAGAGAAAAAGCATTACAGGGAGATATTCCCGGTATTAGAAAGATCTCGTTGTAGTTAATAATTATAAAATTTATAAAAGTTATAATAATTATATGTCAAGATCAAGTAAAAAAGGACCGTACATTGACGACCGGTTAATGAAAAAAGTTTTGAAACAGAAAGAGACAAATGACAATACAGCGATTAAAACCTGGTCACGGGCATGCCAGATCCCACCTGATTTTGTGGGGCACAAGTTTGGAATACATAATGGAAGAAAATTTATAGAAGTTTCCATAACTGAAAATATGGTCGGACACCGGTTAGGTGAATTTTCAATTACCCGAACATTCAGAAGTCATGGAAAAGTTACAAAAAAAGTTGTTGAAGCAACATAAAAATATGGAAAATTCAATCATTGATTTAATAATCAGAATTAAAAACGGATATATGGCGAGAAAAGCAACTATTGAATCGCCTCATTCTAAATATAAAGAATCTATATTGAAGAAATTAATGAGCTTAAAATTTATTGAAGCGTATTCGGTTGAGGGTGAAATTAAAAAAAATATAATAATTAATTTAAAATACGAAGAAGGTAATCCGGCCATAACCGATGTAAAAATATATTCAAAACCGGGAATGAGATTATATATTTCTTACAAAAATTTAAAACCTGTTTTGAGTGGTTTTGGTTATTCGGTTCTTTCGACATCCAAAGGCATTATGACAAACCGTGAAGCAAAAAAAGCTAAGTTAGGCGGAGAATTATTATTTAGTTTTTGGTAGTGAGCAAAGTCGAACTATGTCTAAAATCGGAGAAAAACCAATTATTTTATCAAGTACTGTCAACTTAACTGTTGAGGAAAATAAAATCAATGTTAAAGGTCCTCAAGGAGAGATGTTTTTTGATGTTCCAAAAGAACTTAATATATTTAGAAAAGACAACCACCTGATTATTGAAAGAAAAAATAATGATAAAAAAGTAAGATCAATACACGGTTTATACAGGCAGTTATTAAGCAATGCCATAACCGGAGTAGAAAAAGTTTGGGAAAAAAAATTAGAGGTAGTCGGAACCGGTTTTACGGTAAAATTACAGGGGGAAGACTTAGTTTTTAAAATTGGATATTCCCATTTAGTAACTTATAAAAAACAACCCGGAATAAAATATGCTGTTGAGGGAAATAATAAAGTAACCGTGTCAGGATTTGATAAACAAATGGTTGGTCAGGTAGCATATCAAATAAAAATGATTAGGAAGCCTGATGTCTATAAAGGAAAGGGAATTAGATATTTGGGTGAAAAATTAAGGATTAAACCGGGTAAAAAAGCCAAAGCTACAGGAGCAGCTGAATAATAAAAATATGACCAATATTAATTTAGACCGAAAACTTAGGAGAAAAAGGAGAGTCAGCTCAAATATTCACGGTACGAATGATAAGCCGAGGATATCTGTTTTCCGTTCAAGCCGTTTTATCTATGCCCAGGCAATCGATGATAAATCAAGAAAAACTATATTATCTTTTTCGAATACTGATTTAAAAAAAACAGCTGATTTTAAAAAAGACAAAAAAAGTAGCGATTCAAAAAAAATTGGAATCGGATTAGCAAAAAAACTTTTAGAAAAAAAAATATTAACCGGGGTCTTTGACCGGGGAAGTTATACATATAACGGCAGGGTCAAAGCGTTGGCCGAAGGTTTACGTGAAGGGGGATTGAAAATATGATCAATCAATATAGACAAGAAAACAAAGAATTTCAGGAAAAAGTTGTTAAAATAAGAAGAGTTTCTAAAAAAACAACTGGAGGGAACTATGTGACTTTTTCAGCATTGGTAGTAGTTGGTAATAGAAAGGGAAAAGTCGGAATTGGATTGGGACGCTCTCTTGAAGTGCCTCCGGCAATTCAAAAAGCCATCAGTTATGCAAAAAAGCACATGATTACCGTTCCAATGAGAAATAAAACCATTCCTCATGAAGTAAGAGTCAAATTTAAAGCTGCTTTAATCTTATTAAAACCGGCACCGGAAGGAACTGGTCTAAAAGTCGGTAGTGTCACTCGTGTAATTTTGGATTTGGCCGGGGTAGAGAATGCATCCGGAAAAATCATTGGTTCTCGGAATCAAATTGTTAATACTTATGCGATTATGAAAGCCTTAAGTATGTTGCGTACTAAATTTTAATTTAAATATGGAAAATTTTTTAGCTAATTTACCGCAGAGAAACATTAAAAAGAAAAAAAGACTCGGCCGGGGTCTTGGCAGTGGAAAAGGTTCTAAATCGGGACGGGGGACGACCAGACATCAAAAGGCGCGGGAAAGTATACCTCTTCATTTTGAAGGCGGACAGGGAAGAATTGTAAAAAAATTTCCTTTACTTCGAGGTAAAGGAAAAAATAATTCAATTAAAGAAAAAGCTTTTGTCATAAACTTAGAAGACCTGAATAATTTGAAAGATAATTCAATTGTCAGTAGAGAATCTTTGATAAAAGAAAATATCATTACTAACGGAAATGAAAGTTTACCGGTAAAAATTTTGGCTAATGGTCAGTTGAAAAAAAAGCTGATCATTAAACTGTCTGTATCAAAAAAAGTTAAGAAGGCCGTTGAAAAACTCGGCGGTCAGGTTGAAATGCAAAAATGATTAAAAAAATAATCGAAAAAATCAATATCCTACTAAAGGATCCGGAACTGAAAAGAAAGATTTTGTTTACTTTGTTTATTTTTTTAGCTTTTCGTTTTTTTGCATTTTTACCCGTTCCAACAATTAATTTAGAAAGACTTCGGACGCTATTCTCACAAAATCAGTTTTTATCTCTCCTTGATATATTTTCCGGTGGTACCTTAATTAATTTTTCCGTAATGGCGTTAGGTTTAAATCCTTATATCAATGCGTCGATCGTTTTACAAATGTTAACCATGATGATACCCCATTTAGAGCGGCTGTCTAAAGAAGGTGAGTATGGAAGAGCAAAGATAAATCAATATACCCGGATGTTAACCGTTCCTTTAACGATAGTTCAGGCCATCGGGATATTTATGCTTCTTAAAAATCAAAAAGTGATTGGAGTTTTAAGCCCGCTTGAATTCTTTTCTTTTATTGTAACCATGGTTGCCGGAACATTTATATTGGTTTGGTTTGGTGAGTTGATTTCTGAATTCGGCCTTGGAAACGGAATATCGTTACTGATTTTTGTAGGAATCGTCGGCCGGCTTCATGTCCTGCTTGGAAGAACAGCCACCGTGTTTAATCCGGAAATTATTTTTAACGTGATAATCTTTTTGGCCCTTTCCTTGTTTGTTATTGCCGCAATTGTTTTCATTAATGAAGCCACAAGGAGAATTCCAGTACTATATGCAAAAAGAATTAAAGGTAACAGAATGTATCAGGGGGCAACCAATTTTTTACCTCTAAAACTCAACCAGGCCGGAGTTATACCGATAATATTTGCGGTTTCTTTTGTTCTTTTTCCCCAATTAATTGGTAACTTTTTAAAATATGTCAAAAATCCGGCTTTAGCAGGAATTGGAAACTTTCTTTCAACTGTTTTTTCTCCAGACGGTTTTTTTTACAATTTTTTCTATTTTTTTCTTGTAGTTGGTTTTACCTTTTTTTATACAATCATTGTTTTTAATCCGCAAAAAATATCTGAGGAAATTCAAAAACAAGGTGGGTTTATTCCTGGTATTCGTCCGGGAATAGCAACAAAAGAATATTTACAAAGGATTTTATACAGGATTACAACTGTTGGGGCCGTATTTTTAGGTGTTATTGCTGTCATGCCAGTTTTAGTATCAAAAATAACCGGTATGACAAATTTAGTGATTGGCGGTACCGGAATTTTAATCGTAGTTTCGGTTATTTTGGAAACATTCAAGAAGGTCGAATCTCAATTGATGATGAGGAATTATGATAGGTTTGTAAAATAAGAGTTATAAAAATTATAAATATTATAAATTTTATATTTTTTTCTTATGGCTAAAAAAGGATCAAGAATAGACTTAGGTTTAATTTGCGAAGTATGCAAATCTGTTAATTATATAGTTGAAAAAAATAAAGTGAATACAACCAACAGTTTAAAGTTAAACAAATTTTGTCAGAAATGTCGAAAACATACAGCACACAAGGAAACCAAGAAATTAGATTGATAATCGTTATAAAATTTATAACTATTATAAATATTATATGAAACTAGTCCTCATTGGCATCCAGGGATCAGGCAAATCAACCCAAGGTAATTTATTATCCAAACAACTAAAGATACCCTATCTTTCAACCGGCCACATTTTTAGAGAAATTGCCAAAGAAAAAACGCAATTAGGGCGTTATATAAAAGAAACAGTGAATGCAGGGTTGCTTGTCCCGGACGAAAAAACAATTGAAATCGTAAATTCTTATTTGACCCGTCCGGAATATAAAAAAGGATATATTTTAGACGGATTTCCAAGAACTTTAGAGCAGGTGAAAGAATTTAAAAATAATGTTGATAAGGTTATTTATCTTGACATATCTCAAAAAGAGGCTATCTGGAGGTTGTTTCACCGGGATGATAATGCAAGAAGCGATGAAACATTACCGGCCTTAAAAAAAAGGATTACTTTATTTTATAAATTTACTGAACCGGTCATAGAACACTACAGAAAAGAAGGTAAGTTGCTTGACATCGACGGGACAATCAAAATAGAAGAGGTTAATGAAGAAATTCTTAAGGGTTTGGGCAAACAATTAGTTAAAAATCAGGTAATAAACTGGAAAATAAAACAAAAAACAATTATTGCAATTGTTGGTTTACCGGGAGCCGGGAAGACGGATGCGGCCGCCTTTTTTCAAAGAAAAAACTTAGTAGTAATATCTTTTGGTAAAACCGTTAATGACTATATTAATCAAAAAAAATTACCTCATAGTGAAAAAGTCCATAAAAAAGTCAGAGAAGATTTAAGAATAAAATACGGAAAAGAAGCCATTGCGCTTTTAAACATTGACAAAGTTAAGAAAGCTTTAATAAATAACTCAATAATTGTTATTGAGGGAATGCGTTCCTGGGAAGAATATCTGTATTTAAAAAAAGAACTTCCACAAGTTAAATTAGTAATTGTTTGTATTTATTCGGAAAAACATTTACGTTATAAAAGAATTTCAAAAAGAAATAATTTATCGGAAAATTATGGTGAAGAAAGAGATATTAACGAAATAGTTGGGATTAATATGGGGCCAACCATTGCATATTCTGATTTCGTAATCAAGAATAATTATTCACGGGAAGAATTCCATGATAAGTTAGAATTAACATATCGTACAATTTATTTTTCATAAATGGTGAATTTGAAAACAGATCAGGAAATTGGGATCATGAAAGAAGGAGGAAAAAGATTGCAGGTGATTGTTAAAGAGTTATTACCGTTAATAAGAGCCGGAATCTCTACTAAAGAAATTGATGAAAAAGCAGAAGAATTAATAAATAAACAAGGAGGAAAATCTTCTTTTAAAACAGTTCCAGGCTATTTGTTTAGTACTTGTGTCCCTATTAACGAGCAGATTGTCCACACAAAACCAAGCAGTCGTACCTTGAAAGAAGGGGATGTACTAACTTTAGATATTGGGATGTTATACAAAGGCTGGCATACCGATTATGCAACCACTAAGGTTGTTAGCGGGCAAAATAAAGATGTAATAATAAATAGGTTTTTGAAGATTGGAGAAGAAACCTTATATCAGGCAATTAAAGAAGCAAAAATTGGAAATAGAATAGGAGAAATTTCCGAAGTTATAGAAAAAAATATAACAAATAACGGATATTTTATTATTAAAGAGTTAACGGGTCATGGAATAGGAAAAAAATTACATGAAGACCCGTTTGTATTCGGTTTTGTTGACAAACCAATTGAAAAAACGCTATTAATAAATAAAGGACTGGTTATTGCTATTGAAATAATTTACGGAATGGGAACAGGAGAAATGATCTACGAAAAAGATAATTGGTCAATTATTACCAAAGATCAAAGCGTTTCAGCCTGTTTTGAGCATACAATTGCCGTCACTGATCAAGGACCGGTAATTTTGACATGAATATATAATAATTTTATGTTAAAATATAGACTTTATGATCCTTCGATGTTACTCAGGATCATATTGAGTGAAATCGAAATATGAAGGATGACGTGATTACGGTTGAAGGGGAAGTGGTAGAGAATCTTCCCAACACCCTGTTTAAAGTAAAGTTATTAAACTCGGAAAAGGTGATATTGTGTTATCTGTCAGGGAAAATGAGAAAAAATTATATTAAAATACTTCCCGGGGATAAAGTCAAAATAGAAATGACGCACTATGATTTGAATAAAGGAAGAATCACTTATAGAAAATAATTATGAAAATTCACTCATCTGTTAAAAAAATTTGTCCTAAGTGCAAGATTGTGAAGCGAAAAGGTAACTTATATGTTGTTTGTTCAAACGTTAAACATAAACAAAAACAAGGATAAAAAATTATGGCAAGGATGTTAGGAGTTACATTACCGGATGAAAAACGAATCGATTATGCTCTGACGACTTTATATGGAATTGGTTGGACAAATGTTAAAGCAGTTTTATCTCAAACAGGGGTTGATGCCAATAAAAAAGTCAAGGAAGTATCTGAAGAAGAATTTAAGAAAATTCTCGAAATAATTGAAACAAACTATAAAGTTGAAGGTTACCTAAGAGAAGCAGTTAATGAAAATATCAAAAGATTAAGAGAGATCGGAAGTTATCGAGGAATCAGACATGTCCGGGGTTTACCGGTTGATGGACAAAGAACAAAATCCAATGCAAGGACAAAGCGTGGAAAAAGAAAGACAGTCGGAGCACTAAAGAAGGAAATGTGGGCTAAACTTGAACAGAACAAAACAACCGAGGAAGTGAAGACAAAATCTGACAAATAAAAATTATAAAAATATGATAAAAAAACAATCTAAAAGAACAGTTATTAAAGGTAAGATTTATATTACTTCGACATTTAATAACACTTTAGTTACAATTACCGATGAAAAAGGCAATCCGTTGGTGGTTGGATCTACCGGGATGCACGGATTTTCTGGCACAAGAAAATCAACTCCATATGCCGCAACAGTTACAACTGAAAATGCTCTAAAAAAAGCAGAAGAAAAATACGGCTTTCAAGTTGCCGATGTTTTAGTTAAAGGGATCGGTCCGGGAAGAGAAGCGTCACTTCGAGCAATTAAAGCTTCAAGAATCGATATAGATCGGATTATAGATATTACACCGGTTCCTCACAATGGGGTGAGACCGCCAAAAATTAGAAGGGTTTAAAAAAATATGAGATATTTAGGACCAAAAAATAGGATATCCCGGCGCGAAGGAGTAGATTTAGAGTTAAAGACAGTAGGCTCCAAGTCTCATGCGCGTTTATTAAAAAAATTAAACGTACCTCCTGGCCAACATGGTGTCCGGAAAAGAAAAAAAGTATCAGAAAGAGGTACTCAACTCCGGGAAAAACAAAAATTAAGATACATGTTCGGTATTACCGAACGACAGTTAAAAAATTATTTTAAAAAAGCCAGTTTGAAAAAAGGTAATACGGCATCATATTTGTCTCATTCGCTTGAAAGCAGACTTGATAATATAATTTTTCATTTGGGCTTTGCCCCGACGAGAGCAGCTGGCCGTCAGTTGATTACACATGGACATATTACCGTTAATAAAAAAAAGTTATCGATTCCTTCATATCAGGTCAGAGTGGGGGAAGAGATAAGTTTTGCCGATGATAAGACAATAAAGATTCCGTATATTGAAACAAGTTTGAGTAATAAAGATATTATTTTGCCGTCTTGGTTGGAAAAAAAGGCAATTATTGGAAAGTTGATTACTGAGCCGACTCAGGAAGTAATTAAAAAGTTGATCAATCTGAGATTAATCATTGAATATTATTCCAGATAATTTAACGGTTATAAAAATTATAAATTTTATAAATATATATGTTTAGTCCAATTTTTTTCACCCAAAAAACTGAAGAGGGTAATTACGGAAAGTTTGTTATTGAGCCTTTGCCACAGGGATTTGGCCAAAGTATGGGTCATGCTTTGCGAAGAACGCTTCTTTCTTCATTAAAAGGAGCAGGAGTGACCAATATTAAATTTGAAGGCGCTCCTCATCTTTTTTCAACCATTCCGGGAGTAAAAGAATCCGTCTTGGAAATTATGCTTAATTTGAAACAGCTTAAATTTGATGTTAAAGACGGAGGACCTTATAAAGTAAGTTTTGAAGGAAAAGGAGCAAAAAAAATATTAGCTAAAGATTTAGAAGGTGAAATCAAACCAATTAATGGAGATTTATATATAGCTGAAATGACCGACGGAAAGGCAAAGCTATCTTTTGAGGCCATTGTTGAAGTGGGTGTAGGCTATTCAACCGTTGAAGATCGGGAAGAAAAAAAGACCGGCTATATTCCGGTAGATGCATTTTTTTCACCAATTAAGAAAGTTAATGTCAAAGTAGAAGATGCCAGAATCGGAAGAAAAGGTAATTCTGACAGATTAATCATCGAACTTGAAACTGACGGAAGTATTAAATCAGAGACTGCCATTAAAGAAGCGGCAAAATTGTTAACAGAATATTTTAGCTACTTGCTTTCTGGTCAGGATGCCCCTGAGTTAAAGAAACAGATAAGCGTCGCTGACGAAAAACGAGACGCAATTGATAAAAAATTATTTGAAATAATTATTGATGAGCTGAATTTGCCTTCCAGAGTAATCAATGCATTACTCCGGGAGAAAATTGAGACAGTTGCCGATCTTGTCAAGACTGGAAAAGAAAAATTAACCGGTATGAAAGGGGTTGGAAAGAAATCGATCGAATTAATTGAAGAAGAGTTAAAGAAAATGGAGATAAGTTTGAGTTAAAAAATATGAGACATAGAGTAAAAAAATTAAAATTCAGTAATGGAATTGATGCAAATCGTGCCATAGTGAGGAAATTAGCAATTAATTTCTTTTTGCATGGAAAATTATCAACTACATTGTCTAAAGCAAAGGCAATTAAGCCGGTTATCGAACAGTTGATTGAGAAGATGAAGATAAAAACTGAAGCAAATGTTAATTATTTAAAACAAAAATTAGATAGTAAAGAAGTTTTAGAAATGGCATATAGGGATATTGGTCCCGCAATCGCAAAGGTAAACGGCGGATATATAAGGGTTATTAAATTGGGAAAAAGGGAATCGGATGGTGCTGAAGTAGGACGTATCGAATGGGTTTATCCGGTTATCAAACAGAAAAAAATATGAACAAATTAACTCAATCAACAAAACCAACAAAAGAAAAACAAATTGGCAGAAAATGGCATCTTATTGACGCGTCCGGAAAAATTTTAGGACGTTTGACACCGAAAATCGTCAAATTAGTTCAAGGAAAACATAAAGTAAATTATGTTCCAAACATGGACATCGGAGATTTCGTCGTTGTTATAAACGCCTCTAAGGTAAAAATTAGCGGTAAGAAGGAGTTATCCAAAGAATATACAAACTATTCAGGTTATCCAGGCGGCTTAAAAAAGATTAATTTTGCTGATTTATTAAAAAAAGATTCCCGGGAAATTATCAAAAGAGCGGTATCAGGAATGTTGGCAAAAAATAAATTCCGGAGTGATAGATTAAATCGTGTCAATGTTTTTCCAACGGAAAAACATCCGTTTACCGACAAATTGACTGAATAATAGTTATAACAATTATAATTTTTATAAATTTTATATTAAAAAAGAATGGCTAAGAAAATAAAAAATTTGACTTATTACGAAGCGATTGGCCGGCGTAAACAATCGGTCGCCCGCGTGCGGCTTTATTTGGTTAAAAAAACTACTGAGGTATTGGTTGGTAAGTTAAAAATAAAACCGGGAGAAATTTATATTAACGGTAAATCAATGGAAGAAACATCTTTTAAAATATATAAAAAAATGTTTTTGTCGTTGCCCTTAACTTTGACAAAGAATGAGAAGAGATTTGCAGTTTCAATTGTTGTAAATGGCGGTGGAACAACAGGGCAATTGGACGCAATGGTTCATGGGATAGCCAGAGCATTGCTGCTTGTTGATAATGAAGCCTACCGTCCACTACTTAAATTAAATGGATTGTTGATTAGAGATCCAAGGAAGAAAGAAACAAGAAAAGTAGGTACCGGAGGAAAGTCCCGAAGAATGAAACAATCACCAAAACGATAATATATAATTTACCTATGGTATCTATTTCCATCATAATTGTTTCATTTAATACAAAAACAATAATTAATAGATGTCTTCTTACTTTAAAAAAAAACTTCTATAAATATCCGGTAGATTATGAAGTAATAGTCGTTGACAATGATTCTCGTGATGGAACGGTTAAGTTACTTTTAAATTTAGAAAAACAATGGAGTAATCTTCAAGTTTTTTTAAGCAAAAAAAACCTTGGCTTTGGAAAAGGAAATAATCTTGGTCTACAAAAGAGTAAAGGGAAATTTGTCCTGTATCTTAATTCTGATGCAATTACGGAAGATATTGATTTCCGGGATTTGATAAATTTAATGGAAACACAAAAAGAAATTGGAGCTCTGACAGTAAAAGTTGTTTTACCAACTGGCGAAATTGATCCTGCCTCACATCGCGGTTTTCCAACTCTTTGGAGATCCTTTACTTATTTTTCCGGATTAGAAAGAATATTTTATAACACTCCGATTTTAAATAGAATATTTGGTGGATATCATTTAGCAAATCAAAACTTAAATAGTATTCACGAAGTTGATGTAATAACCGGAGCCTTTTTATTTGCAAGAAAGGAAATATTAGAAAAAATTGGTGGATTTGATGAAGATTATTTTGCATATGGAGAAGACATAGAAATGGCTTTTCAGATAAAAAAATTAGGGTACAAAATTATTTACTATCCATTATGGAACGTTCTCCATATAAAGTCAGTTTCTGGCTTAAAGAAAAAAGGTAGCAGTGTTATCCGGAAAAAAACCAATACATATTTTTATGATTCTATGAAGATTTTTTATAATAAGCATTATGCTAAAAATCACAATTGGCTGATTAACAAACTGGTTTTTTCAGTCATAGATTATAAAAAAAATAAATGAGAAAAATTGGGATTGATGCCAGATTATACTCTCAAACAGGAGTAGGGACATACCTTAAAAACCTGATTTATTATTTGGAAAAAAAAAATTTAGAAGATGAGATAATTTACGTGTATTTACTGCCGGAAGATTATATAAGTATTAATTTTAAAAACAAAAATATTATTAAACGGAAAGTTAACTACCGTTGGCATACGTTTGGAGAACAGATTGGTTTTGCACTAAAACTATATCAAGATGATTTAAATCTAATGCATTTTACTTATTTCAGCTATCCGATTTTATATTTTAAGAAATTTGTAGCAACTGTTCACGACGCGACCCCTTTATTATTCAAAACAGGTAAGGCATCAACCAAAAATCAATTCGTCTATCAGATAAAACACTTGTTTTTTAGAATTATTCTTTGGTGCCAGGTAAACAGGGCGATGAAAATCATCGCCCCTACAAATACTGTCAGGAAACAATTAATAAATATTTATGGCAATAAAATTTCAGAAAAAATTATTTCAATTTACGAAGGTGTGAGTTACCAGATAAAAGAAGCCAAAGAAAACATATCTTTAACTAAAAAATTTAATAAATTCTTTATTTACGTCGGGAATTTTTACCCACATAAAAATGTTGAGAAATTAATCGAAGCATTTAAAGGAGTTGACAAAAAATATAAATTAATTCTTTTAGGCCCTTATGATTTTTTTGCAAATAGAATAAATAAATGTATCAATACATTTGAACTTAACCAAAATGTTATCTTACTAAAAAATCCTACCTTATCTGACTTAGTATTTTTTTACAAAAATGCAAAAGCGCTCATCCATCCGTCCCTTTCGGAAGGATTTGGGTTACCATTGATTGAGGCAATGTATTTTAACTGTCCAATCATCGCATCAAACACAGAAGTTTTTAAAGAGTTATTGGGCGATAACTATTCATCAATTGATCCAAACAGCGTTGAGGATATTACTGGAAAAATAAATTCTTTTATTGAAAATAAATCAAAGTTTGACTACAAAAATTTAATTCAAAAATATTCTTTTAAAAAGATGACTGAGGAAACACTAAGAATATATCAAAATGTTCTTAATATTAATTAGCCTCAGATGTATCAATACATCTATCGAAGAAAAAACATTGTTCCAATAGGCCAAAAAGACATTTTTGTAGGTTATAAGCGGTTGACAAACTTTCAAGTAATAAATATCTTCATATCATGGCACAAATTTCAAAGAGGTATGTCGATCAAACGATGATGAACAGAATAAACGAATTACTCTTCGACCTACTACTTACTATGGCTGATAAAAAAGAAGTAAATAGTGTTTTAAGTGAACTTTTAACAACAACAGAAAAGACGATGATTGCAAAAAGAGTTGCCTGCTTTTATCTTTTAATAAAGAAAGTTTCAATTCGTGAAATTGAAGATACCTTAAAAATATCAACGTGTACAGTCACATACTTTAAGCATTTTCTTGATCGCTCGGTAGTAATAAAAGAATATTTATCAAACAAATTAAAAAATGAGAAAGTAAAACATTTATTTGAAGATATTTTTGTAGATATATTTTATGGAACATTAAAAAAAGGATCAAACTGGTCAGAAGACAAGAAAATTTATTATCAACACCAACGCAAACGTCAACAACCCATGGATCGTTAGCAAAAAACTCAATGTATTGATACATTGAAGTATTTAACTTAGGGATGACAACGATTGGATGCTATTTCTATTATGTTTTTTGATTAGGACTAAACTAATAACTTGCATTAAAAATAAGATAAAAAAGTAGATGAATACTTACTGTTAACAATACAAATCCATTTAAAATCATGTACCCAAAAATTATTGCCATGGGGATACTTAAAACGGTGTAAAATAGAGCCCATTTTTTATTCATAAAAAACAGGTTTCCTAAATGTATTATGATAATAATCAAAGTAAATAAAAATACATTAGTAATTTTTTGTGAACCACTTAAAACTACAAAAAGTAAAAATAAAAATGTTGCTTGCTGAAATAAAACCTCAAAATACTTAACTGTCATTGATGGTAATTCGAACCTTACCATAAAACGATCATTATTTTTTTTGTCTTTCAAATATAAAGAAGGATACTTACCATAATGACGAATTATTCTAGGAAAAGTAAACCAAAGTAAAGTAATAATTAAAAAAAGACCGACTGTTATGAAATTTGTTATAATCAATAATTCTTGAAAATTAAAAACTAAAAGTATAAGCGAACAAATAACAAACCGTATTGATAATGACATTACTCTATTCCAATCTTTTTTATCCAAGGCCTTTCCTTTATAAGCAAAATTAATGCTTGTTAATATGAATAAGAAAAAAAGTATTTTTAAAATAAGCACAAACATTTTTATTTGCATTTTATTCTGAAGAAATAATATTCGCTTGTTTCGTTTCCAAGAGCTTCAATTTTATGTTTTGTATTAGCCGGTACCGTGATAATGTCTCCAACATTGTAATCAACGATTTCGTTTTCACAGTAAAACTTTCCGTTACCTTTTAAGACGATATATATTTCATCAATATCTGTATGTTGATGCCAGTCAAATGTTTTTCCTGCTTCCAAAAATCCCTTGGTAAATGCTTCAAAGTATGGAGATGTTAGTTTATCTTGTGTCACTAATAACTGTCTGGAACCTGAACCACCGTGAGCTTGCTCGATTGGGACATTATTTATATTTTGCTTTGAAAACTTCATAAATTAAATATTATCAGAGTTGAGATTGATATAATAGAGGCAATGATAAAGTACAAAAAAATCGCTATCGTATATGACTGGATTGATAAGTGGGGAGGGGTTGAGAGAGTTCTTTTAACACTTCATGAAATGTTTCCTGAAGCAACATTTTTTACTTCATATTTTGATAAAGAAAAAGCCGTTTGGGCAAAAAATTTAAATATAAAAACTTCGTTTATTCAGCGATTACCAAACTTTATTAAAAGAAGCAGAATTTTGTCATTTATTTTTTATCCGTTTACCTTTGAGTCGTTTGATTTCGGAGAATTCGACTTAGTTATTTCTGTCACCTCTTCATTTGCTAAGTCAATTATTACTCGCCCGGGAACGAAGCACATATGTTATCTGCTAACCCCTACAAGATATTTATGGAGCCATGAGAAAGAATATTTTAATAATAGTTATTGGTTATTGATTAAAGGTTATGTAGAATTTTTAAAAAGATGGGATTTTGTGACGGCACAAAGACCGGATAAGATTATTTCTATATCAGAAACGGTTAGAAAACGATGTTTAGAATATTATAATCGGGACTCTGAAGTTGTATATCCAGGTTTTGATGAGAAATATTGGCAAAATATTAAAGATCAAATATCTCCACTTCGCTCTTCGAGCTTCGAGGGGCAAGCAAAAATTAAAAATTATTTTTTAATTGTGTCAAGATTAGAACAATATAAGAAGGTTGATCTGGTAATTAAAGTTTTTAATAAATTAAACAAACCTTTAATTATCGTTGGGGAAGGAACAGAGGAAAAGAAACTAAAACAAATGGCGGGGAAAAATATTACTTTTTTATCAAAACTATCAGACGCAGAATTAGGAAATTATTACTCAAATGCAGAAGCCTTAGTCATGCCACAGGAAGAAGATTTTGGATATGTGTCCTTAGAGGCACAATTTTTTAACTGTCCGGTTATAGCTTACAAAAAAGGTGGAGCAGTTGAGACGGTTGAAGATAACAAATCCGGAATTTTTTTTGATTCACAAACGGAAAAAAGTTTGGAGGGTGCAATTGAAAGATTGGATAAAATTAGGTACAATCTAAAGAACGGAATATTGGAGTTTGGGAATAAAAATATTGAAAAATTTAGTAAAGAAAAGTTTATAGGTGATTTTCAAAAAAATTTATGAAAGCAATTATTTTTGCCGGAGGAACAGGAACAAGGCTTTGGCCATTATCACGGAGAAAGTCCCCCAAACAATTTGAAAAAATAATTGGTGATAAATCGACCATACAGTTAGCCGTAGAAAGATTAATTCCTGATTTTAATTATTCAGATATTTATATTTCAACCAACATTCTGTATAAAGATATTGTTAAAAAACAACTTTCAAAAATCCCGGAATCAAATTTTCTATTTGAACCCGAAAAAAAAGATGTTGCTCCAGCAATAGCATTAGCTATGGGAATACTTACAAAATTAAGTCCAGATGAACCGGTCGCTATTCTTTGGAGCGATCATTTGGTCAAAGAAGTAAAGCTTTTTAAAAAAATATTAAAATTAGCTGGATCCGAAATTAAAAAAAATCCAAACAAAATTATTTTCATCGCTAATAAACCCCGGTTTCCAAGTACAAATTTGGGATATATCCATATTGGGGAGCAAATAAAAAATCAGGATGAAATAAGTATTTATAAATTTGAAGGATTAAAGTATAAGCCAAATGAAGAAACGGCCAAAAAATTTTTTCAATCAAAAAAATACGGTTGGAATTTGGGATATTTTGTTTCAAGTGCAAGCTTTGTTTATAAATATTTTCAAAGACTGGTGCCAAATATTTACAATAATACAGAAGTGATATTAAAAAATTACGGTAAAGCCAACTATCAGTCATTTTTAAAACAAACTTATGGACAGGTGGAAAACATCAATTTTGACAATGCAATTTTAGAAAATTTAGACAAAAAAGACGCCTACGTTATTGTTGAGGATATAGGTTGGAGTGATGTTGGAAGCTGGGAAGCGCTAAAAGAAGCGTTACAGTTAAAAACGGAAGAAAATGTTATTAACGGAAAAGTATATTTAGATAATGTATCCGATTCTTTGATTTATAACTATGACGAAGACAAAATGATTCTTGGTGTGGATTTAGAAGAACATATCATCATAAATACCCATGATGCAATATTAATTGCCAAAAAAAATTCAATGGGAAAAGTAAAAAAAATTGTTGAAAGTTTTTCGGGAACAGAGCACGAAAGTCTTACATAATTATTATGAATAACATTTTTGAAGGTGAAATATATCAAAAAAATTTGAAAAGAATCGTTGATATCGTCGGAGCAATTTTATTATTAGCATTATTTTTTCCATTATCTTTGATAATTTCTTTATTGATAATAATAGATTCAAAGGGCCCGATCCTTGCCGATGTTCCCGAGCGAATTGGTGAGAAAGGAAAAAAGTTTAAGATGTATAAATTCCGGTCGATGATTAATAATGCCCATTATCTCTTGCGGACAGATCCGCGTTTTAAGAAGTTATTCAATGAATATAAAAAAAGCAGTTATAAGCTTTTAAAAGATCCCCGCGTCACTAATGTGGGAAAATTTATCAGACGTCATTCGATTGATGAAATTCCCCAATTATTGAACGTACTAAAAGGAGAAATGAGTATCGTTGGACCAAGAGCATACTATCCGGATGAACTGGAAAATCAACTAAGTAAATACCCGCATACTAAGAAATTGGTTAATCAAGTTTTGTCTGTTAAACCCGGAGTCACCGGTCTTTGGCAGGTAACCGGACGATCAGAAATTAATTTTGACAAAAGAATAATGATTGATGCCGATTATGTAAAAAAAATGTCTCTTTGGAAAGATCTGAAAATAATGTTACTAACACCAGTTATAATGATAAGTGGAAGAGGTGCCGTATAATTAAGTTTGTAAAGTTATAAAGTTCATAAAGTTTATAAAGTATGAGAAGAAAAAATAATAAGGGTAGAATTATATTTTTAGTAATTTTATTAGTTTTAGGATATTTATTTGTTTATCGGCCGATAGTTAACATAAAAGCAAAGGCGAATATTGTTTTAGCTTCAGCAAAGGATATGAAAACAATTTTTGCAAAAAATGATATCGAATTATTAAAAACAAGACTGGATGACTTTTCAAATAAATATCAGAATCTTGAAAAGGCAGCCAAGTCAATTTATTGGGCATCTTTTATTCCGTATGTCTCCGATTTAAAAAACGGCTTAGTTGCAGGCAATTATTTGATTAAAGCGGCTAAAGAAACAGTCACAACAATAGAACCGTATGCTGATTTAATCGGATTCAAAAAAGGTGAAAAATCATTTTCTGAAAAGTCGGCCGAAGACAGACTGCAGACAGCTGTCCTAACTTTAGATAAAATGGTCCAAAAAGTGGATCCGATTGCCCAAGATTTAGATCTGGCGGGTAAAAGCATTGCAAAAATAAATCCAAAACGGTATCCCAAAAAAATCGGGAAATTAATACTCAGGGATAAGATAATTAACGTTAAGGACCAGTTTGAAGGAATGACAGAGCTTTTTGTTAATGCAAAGCCTTTAATTAAAAAGCTACCGGAGATTCTTGGAAGTAAGGAAGAAAAAACCTACCTGATTTTGTATCAAAATGATAAGGAAAGAAGAGCAACCGGCGGATTCTTGACTTTTTATGCAATCTTCAAGATCAGAAATGGCAAAATGACAATCTATCGATCGGACGATATTTATTCATTAGATGCGACGATCGCCGATCATCCAGCTGCTCCTCCAGAGATAATCACTTACCATAAGGGAGTAAGTAAATTTTATCTCCGTGATAGTAACCTTTCTCCGGACTTTGTTCAGTCTATTAAATTATTTGAAAGTCTGTATTCAAAAAGCGGGGCTAAAGTTAAATATGATGGCATCATTGCCCTTGATTCAAAGATATTAGTTGATATGCTGACAATTTTTGGGGACGTTGACGTCAATGGAATTAAGTTTAGTGCTAAGCTTGATAAGCGTTGTGATTGTCCGGAAGCAATCTATACTCTTTTCGATTTGGTAGACCGGCCGGTTGGATATTTTAGGGAAAATCGTAAAGGAATCTTGGGCGACTTGATGTATCGGTTATTTTATAACGCCCTTGGTTTTTCTCCTTCAAAATACTGGGGAACTTTAATACAAACCATGTTTAAGAATCTTGAGGAAAAACACATTTCTGTCTATTTTGAAGACCATGAAACTCAAAAATCTTTGGAGCAGTTAAATTTTGCCGGAAGAATTAGAGATTACCAAGGTGACTATCTACACATTAATAATGTAAATTTTGCCGGAGCCAAATCGAATATGTTTGTTTCCGAGACTATTGATTCTAAGACCAACGGATCGGATAGGGAAGTGACGATTAATTTCCGGAATCCATATCCGGCTTCAGACTGTAATTTGGAGCGGGGTAGTCTGTGTTTGAATGCCACTCTCCGGAACTGGATAAGATTTTATGTTCCTCAGGGTTCAAAATTAATTAGCCTCAAAGGATCGACTAAAAAAGTCCAAACGTATGATGAATTGGGTAAGGCGGTCTTTGAAGGATATTTAGAGATTATGCCGATGGGCCAAGGGACGATAATTATCAAATATACCTTACCGTCAAAGGTTGACACTAAAAAATATTCGCTTCTAATTCAAAAACAGTCAGGGGTAGAGGAGCAGAAATTAAAAGTAAGCTATAACAACAAAACTTTATTTGATGGGCTTTTGAGAACAGATAAAGTGATTAAATAAATGAGTTTTAACTCGAAAAGCTTAAAAACTGAGGCGATAGTTTTGAAAAAAAGAGATTTATTAAACAGGGATGTATTAATTAGTCTTTTTTCTCAAAATTTAGGTCGGTTGACGGTTTTTGCCAAAGGAGTTAAAAAGATTACCAGCCGCCGTTCTCCTCACCTTCAGACAGGAAACCTGATCAATGTTTTGGTCAGTCATAAAAATGATCATTATTATCTCCAAGAAACTGAGTTAGTCTCGGGTTTTTCTGAATTAAAGAGTGACGAAAAAAAAGTAAACAACCTTTATTCTTTTTTATTTGTTCTTGAAAGATTATTACCAGAGCAACAAAAAGAAACAAAAGCTTATAATCTAACCAAAAATTTTTTTATTGATCTGTCCAAGTCTTCTGAGCAGAAAATGATTACCTACAAATATTTAACTGATATTATGATGCAGTTAGGATATTTAGATAAAAAAGTCAGTTATCCCGAACTTAAAAGCTTAATTGAAGAAATTATTAATGAAAAAATTCCCTTACTTACGTTATAATAATACTTAGAAAAAGCTCGATACCGTATTTTTTTGAACGCCACACCCCACGGGGCCCCTGGCGATTTTCTCAAAAATAGGTATTCTCGCTTTTAATAGTTGGAATAAACATATGGACAATATTATTGCACTAGCGAAAAGAAGAGGTTTTTTTTACCCTTCATCGGAAATTTACGGGGGATTGGCTAATACCTGGGATTTTGGTCATTACGGTGTGTTATTAAAGAATAACCTCCGTGATTTATGGATAAACAAATTTATTTTAGGGCGACGTGACATAACAATGGTCGATTCATCAGTTATCTTAAATCCTAAGGTCTGGGAAGCATCGGGCCATGTTGCCGGCTTTAATGATGCTTTAGTCGATTGCAAGAGTTGTAAGTATAGAACCCGGGCTGATCATCTGATTGAAGCGAAATTAAAAGACACTAAAGTTGAAGGTCTGCCGGTTGAAAAATTGACTGAGATAATCAAAACCAATAAATTAAAATGCCCACACTGCGGGTCAACTGATTTAACAGATGCCAGAAAGTTCAATCTCCTTTTTGAAACAAAGATCGGGATGATCGAAGACAGCAAATCAAAGGCTTATTTACGGGGAGAATTAGCTCAGGGGATTTTTATGAATTTTAAAAATGTCGTTGATACGATGAGAGTCAGAATACCCTTCGGAATTGCCTCCCAGGGAATTTGTTTTAGAAATGAAATTACCTTAGGCCAGGGAGTTTTTCGGACACTCCAATTTGATCTGATGGAATTTGAATATTTTATTCGTCCTGAAAATTGGGAAACCACTTTTGAATCATGGAAAAAGGAAATGTGGGAATGGGCATTAGAGCTTGGTTTAGAAAAGAAAAAACTCCGCTGGCGTGAACATGAAGACTTTGAAAGATCTCACTATTCAAAAAAAACCATGGATGTGGAATATGAATTTCCTTTTGGTTGGAAAGAAATGTGGGGATTAGCCTACCGCACCGATTTTGATTTAAAAAATCACATGAAAAATTCCGGAGTTGATCTGAATTACCGCGATCCAAAAACCAATGAAAAATTTATTCCTCACGTCATTGAGCCGACCTTTGGTCTGTCACGGTTATTGATAACCATTTTAATTAACGCCTATCATGAAGAAGAAGTAAACGGCAAAAAAAGAATTGTTTTGAAATTGAAGCCAAGTCTATCTCCCGTCAAGGTGGCTATATTTCCTTTACAAAAGGATGAAAAACTAAAAAAGAAAGCTTTAGAGCTACTAAATAATCTAAAGCAGTCTTATGTCTGTGAATTTGATGATTCGGGAAATATTGGCCAAATGTACAGGCGCCAGGATGAAATCGGAACCCCTTATTGTGTTACAATAGATTATAAGTCAATGGAAGACGAAATGGTCACGGTGAGAGATAGAGATACAATGGGGCAGGAGAGGGTTAAAATTGAGAAATTAAGCGAATATTTGGAAGAAAAATTGACTTAATTTATTTGTCATCCCCGTGAAAACGGGGATCCATGAGTTCTGGATTCCCGCCTCCGCGGGAATGACACCAATTTTGAATTAATAATTATAAATAGTTAAACATATGAAACTAAATCGCAAAACAATAATGATTTTGGTCGGAGTGTTGTTAGTTGCATTTGTTTTTTTTGGATTTAGATTATTAGCGGGAAAGAAAGCAACGGTTAATAATGAACAAACAGCACCTGTGGATGGCGCAGTCCCAACAATTGACAGCTCAGTTGAAATTAACCTAACTGCCTTGACAGGCAAAAAAGAAGTTTTGCTATCAGTAAAAAATATACCCTTAAACACGACGGGATTAGAATATATATTATCTTACGAAACAGTAGAAGGAGGATTACAGGGAGTCAATAGTACGGCCGAAATAACCGGGCGGGAATTTGAAAAAAAAATAACTTTGGGAACCTGTTCATCAGGAACCTGTGTTTACCATAATATCAAGGATAAAATAAAAGTCGAGTTGATTTTTAAAGGAGATAACGAGGACAAGTATTTCACAAAAGAATATAAAATATAAAATTTCTAATTTCTAATTACTAATTTCTAAATTTGAGGGAGGTGCTCAATTGTACAATGCCAATAATCAAATCAGCCATAAAAAAAGTCCGGAAAGATAAAAAAAGAACAAAAGTAAATAGTCTTTACATCAAGGCTTATCAGTCGACGTTAAAAAAGATCAAAAGAGGAGGTCCTGATGTAAAAAAATTAATCAGTCTATTTTATTCTCAGATCGATAAAGCAGTCAAACACAATGTAATTCATAAAAATAAAGCCACAAGATTAAAATCAAGAGTAAGTAGAAAATTATCCGTTAAAAAGAAATGAGATACAAAATAAATTTATTAGAAAAAAAAGATATTGGTTTATTGGATAAGCTTACTTTTTTTGGTTTAAATTATTTGAGGTATATAATTGTTGTTACCCAACTGATTGTAATTGGAGTTTTTTTTTACAGGTTTCAAATTGACCAGAGAATAATCGATTTAAAAGAAGCGGTCGAACAAAAAAGAGAGATAGTTAAGATAGTCCTTCCTCTTTTAAATGAAGCGGCGAAAATTGATCAAAAAACTATCATAATAGATGAGGCTTTCGTAAAACAAAAAAAATTTAGTGACATGGTTAGTTATTTTATCTCTACTTTTCCAGAGACAATTACCTTATCTAACATGGAAATAAAGGACGAGTCTATAAAAATTACCGGGGACGCTGTAAACCCTCAACATCTGCAGGCTTTTTATGCTTTATTAAAAAAAGATAATAAGTTTAAAAATGTAAACCTTCAAAATATTAAAAAAACCGAAACAGGATATAACTTTGTATTATTTTTAGAAAAATTTATTAATAATTGATAAATTATGGATTTAACAGCAATATCAAAAACAGTTTTTGAAAAGAAAAACACTGATTATATTTTTATTATTTTTTTTCTTCTGATTTTTTCAGTTTTTATTATTTTTGCCATAAAACCATCTTTAACAACCGCCTACTCTTTGCAAAAAGAAGAAAAAGATTTAGCAAATATTGACAAGGTTTATGAAGAAAAAATAAACAATATTACCTCAATCCAAACACAAATAGAAGAGAATAGGGACAATTTACCTTTAATAAATCAGTCGATTTCCGAACAACCGGAAGTAAACAAAATCATCGAAGATATTAAAAAGATTGCTGACAAAAATTCACTTTACATCAATAAAGCAAGTATTGTTAACATCAATTTATCCAAGTCCTATAAAGAAAAACAGAATGTTGAATTAAAAATGGAAGTAACTTCGAGCTTTCAAAATTTAAAGCTGTTTGTGGTCGATATGTTTTTGCAAAGAAGGTTAAAACTGATAGATAATTTAGTAATTAACCAGGATAAAGAATCGAGTGACTCAGGAAATTTAAAAGTTGTTTTGACGATTAACGGTTATTACTTATGAACAGAAAAGAAGTATTATTACTTTCGATTGGGGTTTTTTTGACCGTAGTTTGTTGGCTGATTGCCGATATTTATCATGCTTCCACTGAGGATAAAATAAAAACAAAGATAAGCCTGCCACAAGTATATAGATATAATATTAGTAAAGAACTTTTAGATAATCTAAAAAATAGAGCCGAGTAATTATGATATATTCTGATTTATATTTACCGAAAGAAAAAAAATTACCGACAGCAATCGGATTTATTTTTATTTTTATTATTGCAGTTTTTTTTTCAAGACTTGTTTTTAATTCCGCTCAACCGACGGTTGCGTCATTAAAAGTAGCTAAAAGAGTAGAAGTTGTCAATATGTCACCGACTCAGGTGAGTATTTTCTGGCAAACGGACCGGAAGGAATCGGGTTGGGTTATTTATGGAGATACGGAAAATAAAGAAAATAAAATTATCGCTGATGAAAAAGATTTAAGCAGCTTAGACAAGCAAAAGGGCAAATATTTAGTTCATTTGGCAACACTAAAGGAACTAACACCCGGAAAAAAATATTTTTTTAAAATAGTAACTGATAATAATCAGCTGATTGTTCAGCCTAATGGAAAAGCCTTTAGTTTTGCAACCCCGCAAAAAACTCTCACCAGTTTACAAAATATTAACCCGGCTTTTGGTAAAGTTCTACAGTCAAATTCTATTGATCCTTTAATTGATTCTACGATTATTTTAAGTATCAAAGGCGGATATTCTCTCATGACCTACATAAAATCAACCGGCGACGGTAGCTGGCTTATTCCTTTAAGCCAGATTTATAGTAAAGACAGCCAGAACGTAATTACAATATCTGATAAAGACAAAATAATGATTGAAATTATTAATAGTGAAGGAGAAGGATTAACCGTTACCACTGTTAAATCTAAAATTTCACCTTTACCTCAAACAATCGTATTTTTGAAAGATAAAAACCTTTCTTTTATTGAAGAAGATAATGTTTTGTCAGCCACAAGCAATTTTAATAATACATCCAGTATTAAGACTGAAATTTTATTTCCAAAAGAAGGTTCGTTAATTCCGGGAAGTATTCCAATTATCAAGGGTACCGCTAAGCCGTTGACAAAGATAGAAATTACGGTAAATTCCAAAAAGACTCATACATCAACAATTACGAGTGACAGTAAAGGCAGTTGGAGTTATCTGCTGCCTGAAAATTTGGAATTGGGGCCGCATACGATTGTGATAAAAACAAAAGATAACGAAGAAAAAGAAGTGAAGGTAACAAGAAAATTTACAATAATTGCTCAGCAGGGGAATGAGGCCCGGGTTTTGGGAACTGCCTCAGGGGAACCAACAATTATATTTACTCCGACTAAAATTCCGACCGCAATTCCTACAGTAATTTATAGTACACCGGTTGTTCCAACGATTTCCTCAAACATTACGACAACTCCTCCGGTTTCCGGAGGTAACTTTTCAGGGATAATTTTTAGTAGTCTATCATTGATTATTATTGGCGGAGGAATTCTTCTTGCTTTCTGAGTGAGTTTTTCGTTAGAATGATTCTATGGATGTTTTTAATTTGCTGTCCTACATTAATAAAGTAAGTTTGGTAGCTTTCTTCATTACGACGTCAGTGGTTGTTTATCAAATATATAATTTAAAAAAAAGTAAATTTAAGGAACAAGTACCTTCAATTCCGGATTTTAAGGAGAAAAATAATTTTAATGAAATATCCAACTTTACAAGTCTTCCAAGTTATTTAACCAAAAAAGAAAATAAAACAGTTAATTATTCAAAATTTATTTTTTTAACAATTTCTTTACTGACAGTTATTATAATTGTTTTTGTTGTTTCCCTGATTAAAAAAAACAGTATTACTTCAACAAAACAGATAACAGTCAAACCAAAAATATCAATATCAGCCACACCAACAAAAACTAAATTAAAAGACAATCGGGAGGTAATACCCGAAGAAAGCCCAACAATAGAACCGGAAAATACTTTAGTTCCTTTAGTTCCGGAGCCTTCAGAAATCGTTCCGACGGAAATCACTCCGACAGAAATTGTTGTTGCAAACAGTCCGAGCATTACACCGGTTGAAGACTCGACGGAGGTTGTAGCGAAGGCACCTGAGGTTCTTCCGGAAACGAGCAGTTGGGAGAAAGGATTTTTGATAATCGGCGTCGCCATCTCGACAATCTTCTTTTCATTTATTCTATAGTTTTTCACAGTCTGCTTTTTGTGTCAACCGGCAGTCAATATATTTGTGGACAGATCCAATATCGTCATCAACAGGTATTAATACCCAGAGTCCGTCATAACGTTCACGATTTGCTATAGGATTGACAAAAAAATCTTCAGAAAAAACGATTTTTTCTTGAATAAAATTTTTCCTGAAAATAATTCTTTTTAAGATAATTGAAAGTTGTTGATTATCAATATCTCTTTTAACTAATTTATCCGATAGTTCATAAAGTTTTTTGTACTGAGAGAGGCCATTTTTTTTAATGAAGGTAATCAGTTTATTTTTAATCGCTTCAATGACTTTTTGCTGTCTTTTTTCCCTGGCAAAATCGGTACCCTCAGATCCTTCTGCATGACGGGAACGGACAAAGTTTAAGGCAGTTTCCCCGTCCATTAAAGTAGCTCCTTTGGTAAAGGAAACGGTCTTGTAACGGCATTTAAATTCAGGATCGTCATTACAAAGATCATTTTCTCGTCCGCTAATAGGAAACTCTTTATCAACAAAAGAATTTTCGACATTGACTTCAATTCCCCCCAAAAAATTTATCAACTCTTCAAACTGATCAAAATTAATGGCGACGGCATAATGGATAGGTTGTCCAATAATAGCTTCAATTTCGGCTTTAGCCAAAATAAAGCCCGCCCCTTTTTTCTTGGCTTCGCCGTAAGCATAGGCAGAATTAATTTTGTCACGTAAGGCCTCGCTCCAGATGTCACGAGGAATTGAGATAGTCACCAGATGGTTAACTTTAAGGTCATAGCTAACCACCACCATTGAATCGGAAAGATTAGGTCCTTCACGATCAGCCCCGGCAATCCCTAAGAATAAAATATTGACATGATTGTTGTACGATTTTAAGCCGTCAAGCGAGAGAAGGGTTTTGACCGGAGATACTTTCAAAGTTTGGGTGACGAAAAGATAGTAAGGGCGGATTAGAATAATGAAAATTATTAATAATATTGAAGTCCCAATAATAAATTTTGATTTGAGAGACATTATAGAGAAAATATTTAATATTTTTCTTTATAATTATACTTCATGGACAAAGACATTCTTAAACATTTAAATCCAAAACAAAAAGAGTCGGTGGTAAATTTCAACGGGCCCTCAGTAATTCTGGCCGGAGCCGGATCTGGCAAAACCCGAGTTTTAGTATCCAAAGTAATTTACCTGATCAAGGAAAAAAATATCCCCCCCTCTTCAATTGTCATGATGACTTTTACCAATAAAGCGGCGACTGAAATGAAAGAAAGAATCAACCGCCAACTTGGAGGAATAATAAAGTTGGGTTTCGTCGGCACCTATCACTCGTTTTGCGTCCGGGCTTTAAGAATCTTTTTTGAACAGGCCGGATTGGACAAAAATTTTATCATCTACGATGATGATGATCAAAAATCCTTGATTAAACAAATAATTCAGGAAAAAAAGATTGAAAAAAAAACTCCCGGATATTTTTCTTACTACATTTCCTTAGCTAAAAATCAGATGATCACTCCGGAAAAATTCTTGGAAAACTTTAAATTTCATCAAGCGGCATTAGTGGCTGATATTTATTATCATTATCAGAGAAAATTGGAAAGTAACCGCGGAGTTGATTTTGATGATTTGTTGATTAAAACTGTTTATCTTTTACAAAAAAATGACGAGGCGCTTAATTATTATCACAACAAATATAAATATTTCTTAGTTGATGAATTTCAGGATACTAACTTTGTCCAGTATTTATTAACCAAGCTGTTGGCGGAAAAATCCAAAAATGTTACCGTCGTAGGAGATTTTTCCCAGAGCATCTATTCCTGGCGGGGAGCAGATATTACCAACCTAAAAAAGTTTGAAAAAGATTTTACCAGGACAAAAACTTTCTATTTGGAAGAAAATTACCGGTCAACACAAAATATTCTCGACTTTGCCTATAATGTCATCTCAAAAAATTCGACCCACCCGATATTGCACCTTTTTACCGGTAATAAAAAAGGTGAAGAAGTGGTTTTATATCAGGCAGATAACGAGCAAGCAGAAGCAGTTTACGCCACTGAAGAAATTGTCCGTCTCAATAACGCAGCCAGTATTTCCGATCCTCCGACCTACGCCATCCTTTACCGGACCAATGCCCAGTCGCGGGTATTGGAAGAAGTCTTTCTTCACTATGGAATTCCTTACAGTTTGGTTGGAGGTACAAGATTTTATGAACGCAAGGAAATCAAGGATATTTTGGCCTATTTAAAATTATTAATTAATCCTAATGAATCGGTCTCCCTCGCTCGGATTTTAAAATTGGGGAAAAGACGTTTTGAAAAATTTAAAATATTTTATGAAAAAATGAAAGACAAGATCGAGACGGTATCGACGGAAGAAATTATTGAAAAACTTTTTCAGAATGTTGACTATCTGAAACTTTATGATGCTGAAGACGAAGATGATTTCGGACGGTTGGAAAATATCAAAGAGTTGAAATCAGTTGC
>Ga0208373_1001404_pt1 | contig 32633 bp, 22 predicted proteins | sample RifOxyC2_FD_184036 | JGI IMG/M metagenome (GOLD analysis project Ga0208373, IMG submission 184036) | Soil microbial communities from Rifle, Colorado - Rifle Oxygen_injection C2 (SPAdes) | ecosystem: Environmental > Terrestrial > Deep subsurface > Rock core/Sediment | place: Rifle, Colorado... | reverse complement strand
CTCCGCAAACTCGATTCCCAGCGCGCGGGCCACGGTCAAGGTGGACCGGTACAGATCGCGGGCCGTCGATTCCGCCGAACACCCTGGGAAATAGGCGTATTTCATGTCGGTTTTTTCCTTGTCTTGTCCAGGTTATCGAAAATCCGTTTCACCATTTTCCTGTCGGCGCCCTGGGTGGGCAAGAGGGCGATTTTTTTCTTTTTCAGGAGCAGGGGAAGCTTGTCCAGATCCTTTGTGTAAGAGGCCGTACCAACCTTGTACAGGGCCATGGCGCCCAGGTCGTAGGTCCGGCCGAATTTCCTGATTGTCCCAAGGAGGATTTTGTTCATCAGGGGCGCGTTTCCCCGCGGCCTTGCGGCGCCCTTCACTTCGGCCATTACTCGCAGCGCATCCATGACCTCTGCCATATTGATCTCCATGGGGCAGCGGGAAAAGCAGGTGGCGCAGGAGGCGCAGATCCAGATGATCTCGCTGTCCAGGATTTCTTCCCCGGCACCCAATTGCAGCTTCTTGATGATTTCCGATGGGGATGACGCTGTAAAACCCGCAACAGGGCATCCGTTCGTGCACTTTTTGCATTGTAGGCAGGCGTTGACATCGATTCCCGACAGAGCCTTGACCTGATCGATGATTCCCCGGCCGGTGGCCGCTCTTGTGATTTTTATGGGCATAGGGCTTCTCTACTCTTCCAGGTTTTCAGAAAAATCCGGGTGTTCGGGGCGAATGACGCCCGTGTCTATCGGACCGGTGACGCCGGCTTCCATGAGCGGTTCTTCTTCGAGGAATTCCTCATCGAGCAGGTCGTCTTCCAGTTCTTCGGCAATTTTCCCGGCAACGTAGGGCACGACCTTCTGATAGACCTCCTGCGGTTTGCGCGACTGGCCGTTCACCTTCAGGAGCTCTTCGATGGGAATATGGAAGAGCCGCTCGTTCTCCTCCAGGTAGGGCAGAATCAGCTCCCAGTCTTTCTTCGTCAGCGGCACGATCATCCCGCCGTTTAGCTGCTGGTCCACCAGGGTCTTGCCGGGGTCGCGGACATAAATGGCCCCTCCCGACGCCAGGGAAAAGATGTTGCTGCCCGGGTAGGGTTCATCCATCAGTACCAGGGCGCCCTCTTCGTCGAATCTGACGCCGTTCAGGACGACGAACCCGCCGCCGTTGTGGGGATCGCCCGCCATGAAAGACTCGCCCAGAAAGTCGAGGCAGGTGCCGTTGATGACCACCCTCGGTTTCCCGACGGAGTTGATCAGCGGCCGTCCCGCGGCGTTCCCCATGACGTAGATCTCTCCGCCTTTGGCGCCGTAGAGGAAGGTCTGGCCGACATCGCCGTAGATGACCAGCTTTCCTCCCTTGATGATTTGCCCCAACTGGTCCTGGGCATTGCCGTGGACCGCAATCGTCATTCCGTCGATTCCGGAGGCGAGATAGTCGCCCGAACTGCCGTAAACGTCGATGGTCACATCCTGGGTTTCGGGACCGAGGCCGTTGCCGATGTAGCGCTGGCCAATGCAGCCGAAGGAGATGAAACGGCGCCATCCCTTCATGTAGGCGTCCATCAGCAGGGAGGCATCGCTTTGATCCCCTTCCGGAGGGAAACCGGAGGCGTCGATCACGAGGACCGTTTCATCGGGCAGCGGGGCGCGCAGCGCGCTCCGGGAGGCGTAGTCGATCAGACGGTATTCGTTGCCGGGGGCGGTCTGCGCCTGATCGAGGCGGGGAAGTTCTTTCAAGAGCCGGGAGAGCTCAGCCCGGAGGATGTGAAGGAGATGGCTCCGCTTCTTCGTCCCCGTCGGGTAGATGAGATCGTTGAGCAGGGTCAGGGCCTTGATCGCGACCCCGATCGTGTTCGTGTTTTTGGCGTTATTGGTGATCAGGCGGCAGGCGGCGCGGATATCGTCATATTCCCAGGCGGGCGTCCGATCGCGAAGATACCGGTACAGGGCCGCGGCGGCGCCTTCCATCAAGGATACGATCTTCTGTTCGACATCATGGCCGATCTCCCGCTGCAGATAGGTTTCCGACGCAAAATCATAGGGATCTGTCGTTTTTGGCAATGAAACCGGTTTGCCGAATTTGTCGGTGCAGCTCATCCGCAGCCGACCGGATTCATCCGGCGTCAGGTTGAAGATGAAGGCGCCCCCGTCGGTATGGCTGCCCCCGCGGGCGTTCCAGTAGCGGTCGGCGATGGGACAGATGCGGATGTCGTCTTTGGACAGGCTCAGGAGCGTCGCATCGATGGCCTGTTTCTCCGAGGCAATGAGCCCGACCTGCACCTCCCCGTCGCAGAAGGCGAAGACCTGGGGACGAAGCATGGCTGTGTCCGTGATGCCCAAAAGCTGGAACTGACGCTCGGCCACGTTGTTCCGGGCGATGATGAAAAACCAGGGTCCGTCCGGGGAGCCGTGGATATGGGTGGCCTGGATGGCCCGGTAGAGCCTTTTTTTCACCTCGGGGAGGCGGTCAAAGTCCAGCTCGGAGGTCGGCGCCAGCGCCTCGATGATGTGTTCGAGGGAGTAATGGTAAGTCCGGCTCAAGAGGTCGAACAAGAGGACCGAGACCTCGGTGTCGGTGAGAAACTGCGGCCGGATGTGGCGCTGCAGCAGGTGTTCGCAAACAGAATGGTAATTGGCGAAATCCCCGTTGTGCACCAGGGCGATGTTGATGCCCGTGAAGGGGTGGGCGCCGGCGGGATGCCAGACGCGACCCTTGGTCGGGAAACGCTGGTGGGCGATCCAGACATGGGCCGAAAGCTCCCGGACCTTGTAGTAATCCACGATGGCCTCGGCGAATCCGACCACCTTCAGGATCATGATGTTCCGTCCGTGGGAGAGGACGAAGGCCCGCTTGTCGCCGGTCGCAGCGTAGAACATCTCGTTCAGCTTGAAGCTGTTCTGGTCGATGTACTCGTCTTCGACCTCCCGACGGACGAGATCCTGAAGCCGGTTTTCGAGGATGAAGCGGTCGAGGACATCGGCCTTGACCCGCACGAAATAGCGGCACACATCGGGAGGTTTCACCTCCAGACCGGGGATCGTCTTCCAGTCATCCACGGTGTCGAGCATCCGGGAGGCGGCGATATCGAAATGGGGCGTGATAAAACGGTCCTCCACTGCCTCCTTGATGCCCGATTCGAGGAAAGCGATATGGAGCATGTAGTGGTCTTCCAGGATCTCCCGGCTGACACCCAGTTGTTCCGGGACTAATCCGACCGCCGCGATCCCGCCCCCTTTTCCGTTTCCCCGGTTGTGCATCTGTTTCGAGGGCTCGTAGATGTGCTTGCCGGGAACGGGCTCGGTACAGCAGAAGCCGACAACACCACACCCGCCCTCTTCTTCTCCCTTCCGAACCAGGACCTGCAGATCGAACCCTTCGATCAGTTTTTTCTTGGCCTCAAGAAGCCTCTCTATTTGTTCGTTTTTCACGATGGATTCCCCGCAACATCGTTGGTGTAGTCGAGATGCATCAGCAGATCGGAACGCCCCTTGAGCTCCGATACGCTTCTCAGGCCCAGCCTCTGGAGGATGGTGACCAGTTCGTTTCGCCAGGCGTTGTACATGTTGATGATCCTCTGCGCCCCCCATTCGAGGTCGATTTTGGGGGCGAGCAAATTGTCCGTCGTCGCAATACCGCGGGGACAGCCGCGGCCCGTCGAGCAGCGTGCGCACCTGACGCAGCCCAGGGCCACCAGTTCCGACGTGCCGACGACGCAGCCGTCGGCGCCGAGTGCGATCGCCTTGGCGATATCATAGGGGTTGCGGATGCCGCCGCTGGCGATGAGCGTCACCTTTTCCCGGGCGCCCTCGTCCACGAGGAAGTTGTGCACCTTGGTGATGGCGTATTCGATCGGCATGGCGATGTTCTTCTTGGCAATGTCCGGCGCGGCGCCTGTGCCGCCGTAGCCGCCGTCCAGATGGATGATGTGCGTTCCCGCAGAGTAGCTTCCCACGGCGACCATGTCCACGTCGTTGGGAGTCGACACCTTCGTCGAGATCAGGGCCCGCCGGTTGACGTGCTTGACCCAGTCGATATGCTTCATGTGGTCTTCGATGGAGTAGACGCTGTGGAACGGGAAGGGGGAGAAGAGCGAGATCCCGACCACTGTTTCGCGCATCTTGGCGACAGCCTCGGTGTTCTTGTCCCCCAGGAGATGACCCCCCAGACCCGGTTTCGCCCCCTGTGCGTACTTGAATTCGACAATGCGGACGCGCTGGATGGTCTCTTCGCGGACGCCGAAAAGACCGGTTGCCACCTGGGTGATCATGTGGTCGTCGTAGGGCCGCATCCGCTCCATGAAGCCGCCCTCTCCGGTACAGGTGAAGGTGTTCCAGGCCACGGCCGCCCTCGCCTTCGAAAGCTGGGTCGTATTGCTGACCGAGCCGAAGGACATGCCGCCGCCGTACCAGGGCACATCGATTCGGATTTTGGGACGGCCGTCGTTCCGGCGGTTCAACTCAAGCGTCGTATCGATTTCGTCTTTTCCCAGCTCGACGGGTGGTTTTTCCGGAAATTTAAACCGGATGCGGTCGAAGCCTCCACCTGAGTCACCCGTCTCGAATTCATAACCGTAATCCGTGAGCGGAATTTTTCCGCTTTCCGCCATCTTCCAGGTGGCGAGAATCATCGCGGCGGGCCAGCGATAATCGCCCAGGACCTTCATCATCGGGTTTTCCTGGATACGCAGGGCGCCCTGAGGACAGGCGGTGATGCAATAGCAGCCTTTCTCCTCGCATTTCGGCCCGAAGCAGAGGTGGCTCTTCGGAAGGGCGAAGCACTTGTACCCGGGCTTTCTGACGTGCACGCCCTGGGGACACAGGGCGACGCACCGGCCGCAGGCCGCACATTTCTCCTCGTCCCGCAGGATGATATACTTGGCAATCTCATTCCGGTATCGGGGCAGGGCGGGCCGGATGGCACGCGTCTGCTGAAATTGAGGCGTACGGGTCTTCAGGGTCTTCTCCGGAAGGATCTCGTCAAGCCTGCAATCTTTTTCCAAAAATTCTGCCAAAAGCTTCCTCCTCGAGTTGCTCGAAAAACATGGCCCGTCCAGTGTCTCCTCGCAGGCGCCGGGCGTCGCGTATCCCCATGGCGCCCATCATTTCGATCAGCTGGTCGTGCCAGGCGCTGATCAAATTCGTCATCCTGCCGGCGCCGTAATTGAACGTGATCTCCTGAATCCTTGCGGGACAAACCGAGCCTTCCACGCAGCGCGGACAGAGGTGGCATTCAAGCCCCACGAGCAGCGGCAGTTCGATCGAAACCAGATCGGCGCCGCAAAGAACCCCCTTCGCCAGATGCTCCGGCAGCGCGATGCCGCCGCCGGCGATGATGGTGACATTGTCCCTTTTCCCGTTTTCGATCAGGGCCTTGTGGATCTTGCGGATCATCTCCTTAATGAACAGGGGGTTTTCCGCTCCGATCTGCCGGCCGTTCTGGTCGGCGGCGATGTGGATAACCTCCACGTCGCCGTCCGCAAGTTCGACGGCCCGCCGCATACCTTCGGCTGTCATTTCCACCCTCACGGCAACGACGATCCCCGGATGGATTCGCTTCAGTTCCCGGATCCGGTCCTTCACGTCCCGGCCATCCTCGATTTCCGCAAACCGCGTCTTTTTCAGAATTTCCCCGGAAATCATCCCGGCGCCGGAGGCAAAATAAAAGGCGATATGGGGCAGGACCCTGTCGGCGTCCTCCTCGAAGAGGGGCCATTTCTCAGAACCCATGATGGCGATCAGTCCTGTCTTCACCGCCGTTTCCGCGATGATGGCGTCGAGCTTCGGGTGTGCGAACTGGTCCGGCATCCGGTCGATGATGAGCGGCATCGGAAGGGAGAGAATCGGAGAGAGAGGCGAGACCACTTCATCGATGTTCGTAGCGAGGAAGGCGGGTTTTTGCCCGATATCGACGGCGGAGCTTATGTACTCGCGTCCGTGGATCCCGTCGCGGGTCGGCCGCACGATCTCCGACATGTCGGTCCACATGGAATCAAAGCCTTCGCCGGAAAACCGCCCTCGGTACCCCGCCCCGGAAACGGGAATCTTCGCCGTCTCCGCCTGCGACCAGGTGGTCTGGATGATCTCGGGCGTCCAGTAGCGGTTGCCAAGCTTTTCGTATTCGGGGTTGATGGTGAGGCACAAAAGGTTCTTGGTGCAATCCTGGACGCAGGAGAAGCAGCCCATGCAGTCGAAAAAGAGGGCGTCCACACTCTCGATCGTGCGGATATACTTTATCTCATCCCGGTGCCGGTCGTAGATACAGGCCTTCTTGACGCAGTTGTGGCACCGGGCACAGTCTTCCCGCCAGTCCACGACGCCGTACTTGCCGATGCGGGGACGCCGGGGGGGGACGGGCTTGGTTGTGATGTGATATTTTTCCGGCATTGGTTCAGCTCTCTATTATCGTCCTGCTATTGTTTACCGGACAAGCCGGCGGCGGTCAGAATCTCCGGCAACAACGCCTCTTTCCCGCCCGAAAGAAGGTGTATCCCGCGCAAGCCGATCATGGCTTTCAGTTTACCGATCGTCTCGACGCAAATCGCGAAGCCCTCCCTCTTTTGGGCCTCCCGATCTCCGGCGGACTTCAATCTTTCGATGACGGGGGCGGGTATCTTGAATTCCGTATATTTCTTCGCAAGCGCTTCCGCCTCCTCGGCGCCCTCCAGCGGGAAAACACCGGCCAAAATTGCCGTCTTGCCGGTTATGCCGGCCTCTTTGACCGCATCGAGCCATAACCCGAATTCCCCGGCGTCGAACACGGGATGGGTCTGGATAAAATCCGCTCCGGCTTCGACCTTCTGCATCAGCCTGATGATGCCCAGATCCAGGGGCTTCAGGCCGGGGTTGGCAACGGCGCCGATGGTCACCGGAAAGGGGCCTCTTATCTTTGTGCCGTTCAGGAGCTCTCCCCGGTCGCGCATTGTCTTGATGAGGGCAACCAACTGTGTGGAATCGAGATCGTAGACATTCGCCGACTCGGGGCTGTCCGTTAACGTCTGATGGTAACCCGAAAGGCAGAGGATGTTCCGGATTCCCAGGGCCGCCGCCCCCAGCAGGTCGGATTGGATGGCGATCCGGTTCCGGTCGCGGGTGACGACCTGACAGATCGGTTCAACGCCCGACCGGGCAAGGATCACCGCTGCCGCCAGGCTGGACATGGCAACGCCGAAAGGGTTGTCCGAGACATTGACCGCCGAAGGGACCGCCTGCAGTGCCGGCAGGGCCGCCTCAATCGCCGTCCCCTCGGTTTCCGCCGTGGGGAGGAATTCCGCCGTAACGATGAAATCTCCACTCTTCAACTGGTCATGAAAGGATTTTTCGTTTTTCACTATACTCACCAATCCGTTATGTTTTCCCCCGATCAGGGCGGGGTGAATCAACCGCCGCCGTTCATTCGCATGGTCCGCAGCCTAACTGGGAAGGTTCCCGATTCTCTCACTAAAGGCCGCCAGCTTCGCGACGATTTCTCCGATTCCGTTGCTGTTCATCGAGAGGACCGTGACGCGATCATGGCCCATCCCCGTCTCTTCGAGAAGGCGATTCGCCTCTTCCGCCCTTTTGGGCGCCCGCAGGTTGCCTTCCAGGAAATGACAATCATTTTTCGGGCAAGTCACCAACGCCAGCCCGTCCGCGCCTGTCTCAAAGGCCTTCAACAGGTAGAGGAGGTCCGCTTTCCCAGAACAAGGAAGACTGATAACCGTGTACTCAACACCCTCTTCTTCACGGGCCATCTGTTCAAATTCAGTTCCGTCGAAACAGTTCGAACAATAAAAAACATGCAATTTCGTCTTCTTATGATTGATAATGCCCATTATTACGCGCTCATTCCATCCTTCTGCAGGGGAAGATTTTGTAATTGATTGGTGATCGGACGGGCACCGGCAGGTTCCGAATTACCGGCTGAAATTCTCAGAATGATGCCCTCTTTTCTATCAATATACAAAATCCCCGGCGTTGTAGTGCAAATTTGTCCGGCATGATGTTGGATTCGGAGGAGAACCGATTTTATTTCTATACTTTCCAGTAAGTAGCTTTAACGCGGCAATCGGCAACTCATCGCGGGCACGGCTACCATGGGCGATTCGGTATTGTCAATAACAAATAATAACCGTTTTATGTTTTTGTACATATTTGTCCGGCGTGCTGTTTCCTTCGGAAGTGCTGGCTGTGACGAAGATAAGGGCTACAAAATATATGGAACCTGCAATTTGAAGAAATGTCTATTGGATAGATGGAAATTTTTAGCACATATCTATCATGTCTTATGTTTTCAATTGGTTACCAACAAAACCGCTGACCCAGTATATAAAACTTATATCTAAAAAAGTAATGGGAATACTAAAGTTTTTCAGGGTTTGGGGGTTAGGGCATCCTGCGGATCCTAACCTCAATACGTTTATCCTCCTTGAGGAGGGAAACTAATAGGCTGGTATCGGTATTTCCGAAATGATACGGATAAAGTATCGACGGCTTTACCATCCGGGCGATATCGGCAACCATTTCGGGCGTCATTGTATAAGGAAGATTCATCGGCAAAAAGGCGATATCTATTTTTTCGAGGTTTTTCATCTCCGGGATGTTTTCAGTATCACCTGCCAAATAAACCCTTTTATCGCCAAATGTTACAATATACCCGTTGCCCATTCCCCGCGGGTGAAAAGGCTGGCCGGGGGCGCGCAGATGAATAATGTTGTAGGCGGGAACGGCCTCTATCGCTATTCCGTCGATGGTTGTTTTGTCTCCGTTTTTCAGGACGGTCCCTCGCCCCAGTTTCCCGGCACAGGTTTCCGTTAAAACAATCCTCGTTTTTGGGGTACTTATGGCGGCAATGGTATCAGGATCAAAGTGATCGAAATGGTCGTGAGACACCAGGATGAGATCTGCCTTGGGAAGCAGTTTGTACACCCCCTTTTCGCCAACAGGATCGTTATAGATAACCTTGCCGTTGAACGTAAAGTACAGGGAAGAGTGGCCAATAAAGATGACTCCCAAATCCCCCGCCGCGGTTTTAATGACGTCAATCTCGAAATTACCCGCTCCACCGGTCGACGGTGTTGCTATTGTCATAAACATGACCAGCGCTTTAAATATGTCCATTGTCTTACCTCCTCAAGGTTTTTGTCTGTTTTAAGAGAAGTAACGCTATGGATAAAAAAATCCTAATTTGCCAGTCTTCCCTCCTGACGGAGCCTGGCTATGATTTGCTGTATTTGCGGCATGGCAAGAGACGCGGCCTTCTCACCCTCAAGGATCGCCTCGTAACGCTTCTCAAAATCTGCGGTCCCGATATACCCGATCTTCGGCCTGATAACCACGTCGGCGTTTCTCAGTTGAATTTCCGCTATCCGGGCATGCATGATATCGATCGCCTGGAGGATCGTTTCTATCGTCCCCTGTGGTACGGACCCGGCGAAACCTGCTGATATGTCAACGGCTATTACGACATCGGCGCCTGCTTGTCGGGCGGCGTTTACGGCGACAGGACTAACCACACCCCCGTCCACGTAGGTATTTTTTCCAATCTGCACAGGCTGGAACACCCCCGGCACGGAGCAGCTTGCCCGCACCGCCCAGCCGGTATTGCCGGTCGCAAAAACCGCCTCGTTCCCGGTACGAATGTCTGTGGCAACAACCCGCAAGGGTATACGCATATTTTCAATAGGAACGCGGTTTACCGTTTTATTGATGAATTTCTCCAGCTTCTCCCCACGGATAAACCCGTTATCCGGCAACATATAATCGATCACATCGTCTTTCTGAAGGCTCATGGCCATCGTCTGCAGTTGAAACGCATTAAATCCCGCCGCATAAATGCTTCCGACAAAACTCCCCGCGCTCGTACCGACAATGATGTCTATCGGCACTTTATGTGATTCCAGTACCTTCAGGACACCTATATGTGAAAAACCGCGTGCGGCGCCGGCGCCGAGGACAACGGCGATCTTGGCAGGCTTCCTCAGGGAAACGGGGGCAACGACCTCCCGGGGGGCGCAGGAGACAATAACAGACAAACAAATTCCCAGAAGAAGGCAGTGTATTTTTTTAATTTGCAACGAATAAGTATTCATCGCTACTCATCAAAATCAAGTTCAAGTGTCGGCTCTCCCTCCTGTTCAGGTTCTGATTCAGATTCGTCCTCCCCTTCCCCGTTGTCCCGCTCCTCTTCGCGTTCAGCGCGGGCGACTCCGACCAGCTTTTCCGTTTCATCGATGTCGATCAGGCGCACGCCTTGCGTGCTGCGGTGTATAACCCTGACCTCCTCGGCGCTCATGCGAATTATCCTTCCGGAATCGCTGATCAGCATAATGTCTTCGTTTCCGGAAATCTGCAGTACTCCCGATACAGCCCCTGTTTTTACAGATGTCTTGAGATTGATCGTTCCCTTGCCTCCCCGGGATTGCAGGCGGTACTCTCCAATTTCTGTCCTTTTGCCATACCCGTTCTCGGAAACGGTCAGGATGGTGTTTCCCTCCGTCGGAATTTCCATTCCGACCACCTGATCATCGGTATTCATAACAATGCCCCGGACCCCGCGGGCCGTCCGGCCCATATCGCGAACATCCTTCTCATTAAAACGTATCGATTTTCCCTGCCTTGTTCCCAGAAAGATGTCCTGGTTGCCAAGGGTAACCTGAACCCCGATCAGATCATCGTCAGGATCAACGGAAATGGCGATAATGCCACCGACACGCGGGTTGGAAAATTTGGAAAGCTCCGTCTTTTTTATGGTTCCCTTTCTGGTCACCATAACTACCGATCGGTCGCCTGTAAACTCGCGTACAGAAAGAACAGCCGCAACCTTCTCTTCTTTGGCAATGTTGATAAGATTTACAATTGCCTTGCCCCGGGTGGCCCTCCCCCCCTGAGGGATCTGATAGACCTTCAGCCAGTACAGGCGGCCCCTGTTAGTAAAGATCAAAACATAGTGATGAGTTGAGGCTATAAATATCCTCTCTACAAAATCCTCCTCCTTTGTTCCCATGCCGATCTTGCCGCGACCACCCCGGCGCTGATTTTTATAAAGGCTGACCGCATTTCGTTTTACATATCCGGTGTGGGAAACGGTTACGACCATATCCTCTTGTACAATCATGTCCTCGATGCTGATATCCTCAGCGCTTACGACTATTTCCGTACGCCTTTCATCGCCATATCGTTCTTTTATTTCCAGCAGCTCTCCGATAATGACCTCCAGCACCTTCTTGGGATCATCAAGTATTCCCTGCAGCATATTGATAAGCGAGTTTATCTCCGTGTATTCTATTTCTATTTTTTCCCGTTCGAGACCGGTCAGGCGCTGCAGACGCATCTCCAGGATGGCCTTCGCCTGCAATTCACTAAGGCCGAAGCGTTCACAAAGGGCCGTCTGGGCTTCGGTTGGATTCTTTGCTGCCTTGATCAGGACAATGATTTCGTCGATTCTGTCAAGGGCGATGATCAGCCCTTCGAGAATATGGGCCCTTTCCCGCGCCCTGGCGAGGTCAAAGGCTGTCCTGCGCACAACGACATCCTTCCGGAAATCCAGAAAGCTCTGGAGAATATGCTTCAGCGGGAATACCCGCGGCTGTCCTTTTTCAATTGCCAGCATGATTATCCCAAAGGTGGTTTCCATCTGGGTATGCTTGTAGAGTTGATTTAAAACTACCGAAGACATTTCCTCGCGTTTCAGATCTATGACAACCCGTATCCCCTCCCTGTCCGACTCATCGCGCAAGTCAGAGATGCCTGTAATCTTCTTTTCCTTGACAAGCTCTGATATCTGCTTGATAAGATTAGCTTTGTTCACCTGATAGGGAAGCTCGGTGACAATTATGCTCTCGCGGTCGTTACGTGCGTTTTTCTCTATCAGAGAACGGGATCGTAATCTTATTATTCCCCTTCCGGTCCGGTATGCAGAGAGAATCCCTTCCCTGCCGTTAATAAATCCGGCAGTAGGGAAATCGGGGCCCGGGATGTATTTCATCAATCCTTCAACTGTTATTTCCGGATCGTGAATCATCGCGATAGTTCCGTCTATTACCTCTCTGATATTGTGTGGAGGAATATTTGTTGCCACCCCGACAGCGATTCCCGCTGAGCCGTTTAAAATCAAAAGCGGCACTTTTGCCGGCAATACCGTTGGCTCTTCGAGCGATTCATCGTAATTGGGCACAAAATTAACAGTATTTTTCTCCAGATCGGCAAGTAGCTCCTCCGATATTCTTTCCATCCTTACTTCGGTGTACCTCATCGCGGCCGGAGGATCTCCGTCTATCGAACCGAAATTCCCCTGTCCGTCGACAAGCCGGTAGCGCATCGAAAATTCCTGGGCCATGCGCACAATGGTATCATAAGCCGCCGAATCGCCATGAGGGTGGTATTTTCCAATAATATCGCCGACTATTCTGGCTGATTTTTTATAGGGCTTGTTCCAGCGGTTCCCCATTTCATGCATTGCAAACAAAACACGACGATGCACCGGCTTCAAGCCGTCCCGCACATCCGGAAGGGCCCTGCCGATGATTACGCTCATCGCGTAGTCCACATAGGACCGTTTCATTTCATCTTCTATATTGATTACAATCGTCTTTTCGAACAGGTTTTCCATTAAGTTGCTTTTCTCCTTGAATATTTAGCAAATTGTAGTAGTTTCAGCATTCCTTTTAGACATCAAGATTGGAGGCGTACATCGCGTTTTTAAAGATGAACTCGCGTCTCGGCTCAACCTGGTCGCCCATAAGCGTAGTGAAGGTCTCATCGGCGGCAACGGCATCTTCTATCCGCACCTGAAGCAACGTCCTTTTTTCCGGATTCATTGTCGTTTCCCATAATTGTTCCGGATTCATCTCTCCCAAACCCTTGTATCTTTGAACAGCTACTCCCTTTTTCCCGGCCTTGACAATATATTCAACCAGCCCGGCCAGTGTCTCTGCTGTTTCAATATTTATTTCCTCCCCCGTTTCCGCTTCCAGGAGAGAGCTGAGGTTATAAGGCGCTTTTCCCAGGGCGTCAATCTGGATAAAAAGTGATTTTATTTCTGTAAATTTAGGGAGTTTAATAGTATCAACGCTGAAGAGGTTTTTTATAATTCTATTATTTGACCAAACATGGAACTCTATTTTCCACTTCCCTAACTCCTGATCAATTTCCAGGTCAAAGCTTTCTACTTTTTTCCCAAGAGTAACCGCGATTCTCTCTGCAACACTTGCCAATGATTCTCTGTCGTTGAATGTTTTTTCCACAATAAATGCGTCATCCGCCAACAGAGACATTAACTCCCGATCGTATCCATCCTTTTCAAATTTATTCAGGATTGACTCTATGCGAATAGCCTTGCGGATATTGTCTATTAAACGTTTCCCCGTTACAGTCTGCTGCGACGATCCTTCTCCCACCAATAACCGTATCTTGCTGACTCCGTTTTCAAGAACATAATCCTGCATCGTCTGTTCGTTATGGATGTATATTTCCTGTTTTTTGTTTGTTATTTTAAAAAGCGGAGGCTGGGCGATATAAAGGTATCCCCTTTCAACAATTTCCCTCATCTGCCTGAAGAAAAATGTGAGAAGAAGCGTTCGGATATGAAGGCCATCGACATCGGCATCCGTCATGATAATAATTTTTTGATAACGAAGTCTGCTTATATCCTTATCTTCCGGACCTATTCCCGCTCCCAGCGCGGTTATGATTACCTTGAGTTCCTCGTTTTGCAACATCTTGTCAAAACGTGCCTTTTCTACATTAAGCACCTTACCGCGCAGTGGCAAAATAGCCTGGTTTTTTCGGTCACGACCCTGTTTTGCCGAACCGCCAGCAGAATCCCCCTCGACAAGATAAATCTCACTGCGTGACGGGTCACGTTCCTGACAATCGGCTAATTTTCCGGGAAGCGAGCCGACCTCAAGCGCTGTTTTTCGTCTGGTAAGTTCACGGGCGTGACGGGCAGCCTCCCGCGCCCTTGCCGCGTCAATAAACTTGCCGATTAACTGCTTTGCTACAGTCGGATTTTCTTCAAGATAGGTACTTATTTTATCGTAAACAATTCCTTCCACAAGTCCTTTTACATCACTATTCCCCAGTTTGGTTTTTGTCTGGCCTTCAAATTGAGGGTTTTTTATCTTCACGCTTATTACACAAGAAAGACCCTCCCGGAGATCTTCCCCCTTTAGGGATTCCTTGCCGTTTTTTAAAAAATTACCATTTGTGGCATAATTATTAATTACCCTGGTCAAGGCAGACCGGAAACCGATCAGGTGTGTTCCCCCCTCTGTCGTGTTGATGCTGTTGGCAAAAGAAAAGATATTTTCCGTATAGGTGTCGTTATACTGAAGGGCCACCTCGACATTGCAATCATCCCTTGAACCGGATATATATATTGGATTTTTAATGAGAACTTTTTTATTACGATCTATATACTCCACAAAGGAAACTATACCGCCTTCATAATAATAATCACTTTGGCGGTCAATGCGTTCATCGATTAAGCTTATTTTTATGCCGGAATTTAAAAAAGCCAATTCCCTTAATCTGTTGGAGAGAATATCAAAACTAAATTCCGTTTCTTCAAAAATTGTATCGTCCGGTTTGAAGGTTATCCTGGTGCCCCGGTTTTCCGTCTTTCCTGTCATCTTCAAAGGGTAATTAGGCACACCCCGTGAATATGACTGCATATAAACTCCACCCTCTCTTCTTACTTCCAATTCCAGATATATAGAAAGGGCATTAACTACGGACACGCCTACGCCATGAAGACCGCCGGAAATCTTGTAACTGTCGTTGGAAAATTTCGCACCGGCATGGAGTTTTGTAAGGGCAACTTCGGCTGCGGATATTCCCTCTGCCGTATGTATGGCAACGGGGATTCCCCTTCCGTTATCTTCAACAAAAATGCTGTTGTCCATTCTGATTTTCACGGTAATTTTGTCGCAAAATCCAGCCGATGCCTCATCTATACTGTTATCAACAACCTCATAAACAAGGTGGTGCAATCCTTCTTTCCCGGTGCTGCCTATGTACATCGCCGGACGTTTCCTTACTGCTTCCAACCCCTCCAGCACCTTGATACTGTCAGCGCCATAATAATCACTATCAGATTGCAAATTCACCTTTGTTTCATCCCCTTTTTCAATTATCCCTTCCATTCATTTCCTTCCCGTCTCTATAATATTGTAGTTATATTATATCTTTAGCGGCATAATAATGCAAAAATAATTATCATTGCCGGCGCCCCTCAAAATTGTTGGTCTCATATCCTCATTTATTTCAAAATCAATATTTTCCTCCTCCATTACCTCTACTGCATCTGCAAGATATTTAACATTATATCCAATATTTCGTTCCTCGCCATCATACTCTACCTCAATCTCATCATTGGCCTCTCCAACATCATTATTGATTGAATTAAAAGAAAGTTTTTTATGGGAGGCTGTCATTATCATGCCGTTATATTTTTCCGACGATACAACACACATTCTGCGCACGGCGTGCAGTAATTTATCTCGCTCAATCCTTATTACTGTTCCCTTTTCTGCGGGTATAACCCTTTTATAATCAGGATAATCTCCATCAATCAAACTTGCTTTAAGTATTGTTTGGTCTGTTTTCACTATTAACAAACCATTCTTCACGCCTATCTGAATATATTCACTTTCATTATCATCTAAGAGGTGAGTTATTTCTCCCACTCCCTTTTTGGGAATAATAATATTTTTACCGGTAGCCGTTGAAAGAAAATCGTTACTACCTGTATCAGCTAACGCAAAAGAAAGGCGGTGACCGTCCGTTGAGACCATACGAATTATAAAAGATTCATTTATTTTTTCAGTTTCCAGTAAAACCCCTGTCAGATTCTTTCGCATCTCATCATTGGAAATAGCGAAATATGTCTTTCTCATTAATTCCCTTAGAATATTCCCTCTCAATTTGTAAAACGTAAAATCATCACTCTCCTCGATGATGGGGTAATCATCTGCAGGAATACCGGGAATACGATAAACTGCCTTGTTACACGTAATTATGACTCCATTTTTCTCGTTTTTTGTAACATGAATATTTTCTCCCTGTATCTCTCTTACCATCTCATATAGCTTTCTTGCGGAAACGGTAATTTCTCCTTCTCTAATAACATCTGTTTCATAGTTTGACACCAATCCTATTTCCATATCTGTTGCCATTATCTTTATTTTGTTTTGGACAGCGCGCAGTAAAAGATTGTTAAGTATCGGCATTGTTGTTTTCTTTTCCACAATTCCCAGCGTTTTTTGAATCCCGGATAGAAATATCTCTCTTTTAATTTTAAATTCCATTTTCCTTCATCCTTTCAGTTTCGTTATAATCTGTATTATTAAAATATTTCTTATATAAAAAAATAGTAGTAATAGTAGGTCGTGTTTAAACTGTTCAAAAAACAGTTCTTTACTGTTTTTATTTAGCTTTTTGTGATGATAATTTGTTGATAAAAATCATAAAACCTACTATGAATTCTTAACAATGATGTTTCTAATTTTTTCCACCGTCTCAATCAACTGTTTATCAGTCTGTAATCTCTTTTTAATTTTATTATAAGAGTATATTACCGTGGAATGATCCCGTCCCCCTATTTTTTCCCCGATGTCGGGAAATGAGGAATTTGTCATTTCCCTTGCCAAGAACATGGCGATCTGACGTGCCTCAACAACATTCTTGTTTTTTTTAGTTGATTTAAATTCAGCAATTTTTAAGTTTAATTGGGAACATACAACTTTATTAATATCTTCAATAGATATTTCTTTTTTTTCATTTTTATAAAGAAGTTGTTTAAGAACCTCTTTTGTAAGATCAATATCAATCGGCCGGGAAGTTAAAGAAGAGTATGCAGAGACCCTTACAAGATATCCCTCTAATTCTCTTATGTTGGATTCTGCTTGAGTTGCCAGGAAAAGAGAAACGTCTCCTGGTAGGGAAATATTGCCTTCAGCAGCCTTTTTTTCCAAGATAGCGATTCTCGTTTCAATATCGGGAGGTTGTATGTCGGCAATTAAACCCCATTCAAAACGGGACCGGAGTCTTCCTTCTAAGTTTGGAATATCTTTTGGGAATTTATCACTTGTAACCACGATTTGTTTTCCCGCATCATGGAGGGTATTGAATGTATGAAAAAATTCTTCCTGGGTCCTGTCTTTGCCGGCGATAAACTGTATATCGTCCATAAGCAGACAATCGATATTTCTAAACCGTTCCCGGAATTTTTGCATCTTGTCGAAACGGATGCAATTTATGAGATCGTTCATAAAAACCTCTGCCGAGACATAAATTACATTCATATTTGGGAATAACTGAAGTGCTTTTAAACCAATAGCATTAATTAAATGAGTCTTTCCCAAGCCGACACCGCCATATATAAATAAAGGGTTGTAATTTTTTGCCGGTTGCTCGGCAACAGCAAACGCGGCGGCGTGGGCGAATTGATTGCTTGAACCTACAACAAAACGTTCAAAATTGTAATTCAGGTTAAGTGTCTTGTGAATCCTTTCCTGAGGTTGTCTATTTTTACTTTTATCTGAGCTTGAAACATCTGTTTTTATAGCGGGAGGGTTTTTTTGATAAATTTCATTTTTAATAATAAACTCGACATCATAATTTATTCCTGTTTCTAATAAAAGAGAGTCCCTTATTAAGGATAAATAATTTTCCTGTAACCAGTCGCGAAAAAACCGATTGGGTACGTGTAAAGCAAGATGACCTTCTTCAAGGGCCTTTACCTGAACGGGATTTATCCAGGTGTCAAAATTCTGCTTTGTTATTTTTTCCTTTATTATTTTAAGTACTTTGTTCCAAAGCATATCTATAACACCCAATCCTGTAAACATGTTTATCAACAAGTGTTGATAAATTCTTTAAATTATTCTCACCGTTCAAGCAGGAAGCGGGTGATACGGTCCAGTTCCCCGGGGTTTGCATATTTTATCCCTATAACGCCAGATCTTTTCTGAGCCTTTATTTTAACAGGAGCGAGGAACAGGGAAGACAATTCTTGTTGTAATTCCTCAATATATTTGTCTGGAGATTTTTTTTCCTTTTTCTCCGGGTTTGTTTTAAGCCTTTTTATCAAATTTTCTGCTTCTCGTACGTTTAAGCCCCTTTTTTTTATTGTTTTAAAGGCGTTGAGCTGCAGGTCAGAAACATCCAGGGAAAGAATCGCCCTTGCATGTCCGGCCGTTATTTTTTTCTCTATAATGTCTTTTTGTATTTCTTCCGGTAACTTAAGCAGCCGGAGGGTGTTGGCAATCGTTGAACGATCCTTTCCGACCCGAGCGGCAATGTCTTCTTGGGAAAGAGAAAATTCGCCGGAAAGAACTTGATATGCCTTGGCTTCTTCTATTGGATTAAGGGATTCGCGCTGGATATTTTCTACAAGTGAAAGTTCCGCCAACTCTCGATCGCTCGCTTGACGAATGATAACAGGAACTTCTTTCATTCCGGAGGCTTGAGCCGCTCGCCAGCGCCGCTCGCCGGCGACTATCTCATAACCGTTTTTCGCCTTGCGAACGATGATAGGCTGGATAACGCCATTTTTTTTGACGGATGCTATCAACTCGTTTTGCGCATCGTCGCTGAAATCAGAGCGAGGCTGGAAGCGGTTGGGCTCGAGCTCCTCAATTCCACACATTACAAAGGACGGACGGTCCCCCGCGTGGTTGATAAGATCGGGAAACATTGCGCCAAGGCCCTTGCCAAGGGAATTTGTCCGCGGCATTACACCCTCCCGTTATTGATTATTTCTGCTGCCAATTCCATGTAAGAAACTGCCCCGCGAGATTTGATGTCATAAAGAATGATAGGAAGTCCATGACTGGGGCTTTCCGATAATCTCACATTCCGGGGAATAAGCGTTTTAAAAACAAGATCTCCGAAATGGGCGCGGACATCATCACTTACCCGCCGTGAAAGTAAATTTCTCGAATCGTACATGGTCAGTAAAATGCCACCCAGATAAAGCGTCGGATTCAAATGTTGTCTTATCAATTCCATCGTGTTGAGAAGATTACCCAAGCCCTCCAGAGCAAAATACTCGCATTGTAACGGAACTAACAGGCAATCCGAAGCCACCAACGCATTGACCGTAAGAAAACCGAGAGAGGGAGGACAATCTATGATGATATAATCATACTCCGCATCCATATTTCGCAATAGATTTTTAAGCCTCTTTTCCCGGTCCTCCAAAGAGATGAACTCAAGCTCTACCCCCACCAGATCCTGATTGGCGGGAATTATATCAAGATGCGACATCTGTGTCTTGATGATAGCCTTGTGTAACGGAACATTGTCGATCAGGCAACGATAAAGATTTTGATCTTTTCTGTTTTCATTGGTTATCCCAATTCCGCTGGAGGCGTTCCCTTGAGAGTCGGCGTCTATCAGCAATGTCCGTTTTTCGGCTGCGGCCAGGGAAGCAGATAAATTTATCGCAGTCGTGGTCTTACCGACCCCGCCCTTCTGATTGGCTACGCTTATTATTTTCCTCATAACGCCAAAAAAATGAACATAAAAAACCCTCTGTCAGCCGGACGACGCTAACATAAAACAATCCCCATTTACAAGATTTTTTAAAAAAACAAAATTTAGAGTCTGTTATAAATGATTATTTTTTTTGGTGAATTATTTATTGCCGAACCAGGCGAGGCATCGCAAGAAAAAGACATGCCCACGGCCTGTGCCGTTGCTTCAGCAGCCCTGATTTCGCTCGGTGCTTCAGTACCTTTCATTGCGAGAAGCTGGCCGCCCTGCTTAAGAAAAGAAGATGAAAAAACAAGCAGTTGGTCGAGTTTTAAGGCGGCACGGGAGATCACCGTATCAAATTTTGCGAGGAACTCCTCCCTTGCCGCCATGTCTTCTATCCGCTCCCGGATAACGATTGTTTCCGTCAGGTTCAGGATGCGCACGATATGTGAGAGGAAGGAGGTTTTTTTTCTTGAAGCATCCACAAGATATACCTTCATCTCCGGCAGCATAATCTTCAGAGGGATGCCCGGGAAACCGCCGCCACTTCCCAAATCCAGAAGAAATCCGGCTTCCTGCTTCAACAGGGGAAGCGTAGTCAGGGAATCGATAAAATGACGCTCGAGTAACTCTCCGGCAGAACGTTCGGAAACAAGATTTACCTGGCGGTTCCAAAAAACCAATTCCTGATAGTATGTCCCGAAAAGGCCGAGTTTGTTCTGGTCAATATTGACCCCTATTTTTGTCGCCATTTTCCGAAGTTCAGTTGTCACTTCCAATATCGATGCGGCTTTTCTTACAGCAGGGACAGCGTTATTCATGTCTTTGGATACACTAGTCGGAGTTGGGCAGTCAAGGGTATTTTGAATTTTACTGCGTATTTTGATTTGCCGCGGCGATGCATAAATATATTGCATTTTTAAACCGAATAGCGTCATATTCCAACATGAAAAAGGAGGTCAATAAAACGGTAATGAATGGTCAGGGTATCTACAGTTTTGAGGAACTGGCCGCGCTGCACGCAATTGCGCGGATTCTGGCGAAGCCCGGTGAGCTGAAAGAACAAATCACGCAGGCCCTTCAGGAAATGAGCGCCCGTCTGGGGATGCAGCGCGGGATGGTATCTCTTTTGGATCGCGAGACAAAGGAGGCGTGGCTTGACGTTGTATATGGCGTCGATATCAGGAACAAAAACGTTACCTACCTTCCCGGCGAAGGCATTACCGGCAAGGTTGCGCAGACCGGAAGGCCGCTCGCAATTGAGAATCTGGGGAGAGAGCTGCACTTTCTCGACCGAACCGGCGCCCGCCGCTTTTTGAACCGCTCGGAACTTTCCTTTCTCTGTGTCCCAATAATCTACGGCTCTCAGGTTGTGGGGGTTCTGTCGGCGGATAAGGCAGCAAGGCAAGTAGATGATATAGAAAAGGAAATAGCGATTCTCTCTTCGGTAGCAGAACTGCTTGCCAAGGCGGTCCACAACAGGGTCATGGAAGAAGAAAACCGCCGCCTGCACAATCTGCTTGGCAGCACCCGCATACCCGCCTTTGACATTATCGGTCGCTCCCGGGCAATGCAGACCATTTTTCAAATGATCGCCCAAGTCGCCGATTCCAACACGACGGTGCTGCTTCACGGGGAAACCGGAACCGGCAAGGAACTGGTATCCCGGGCGATCCATAACAACAGTCCCCGCATGAAGGGGCAGCTTGTGCAGGTGAACTGTGCCGCAATCCCTGAAACACTGCTCGAAAGCGAGCTATTTGGGCATGAAAGGGGCGCCTTTACCGGCGCCATGGCGAGGCGCCGGGGACGTTTTGAAGAAGCCAATGGGGGAACTATCTTACTCGACGAGATAGGCGAGCTCTCCTTTTCCGCCCAGGCAAAACTTCTGCGGGTTCTGCAGGAAAGGCAGTTCCAGCCGCTGGGTTCCGCACGCCTGATAAAAGTCGATGTACGGATCATCGCGGCTACCAACCGCAATCTTGAACAAGATGTTTCTCTGGGCCGTTTCCGCGCCGATCTTTTTTATCGGCTGAACGTTTTTCCCATCTACCTGCCACCGCTGCGCGAGCGGAGTACCGACATCCTGCTTCTGGCCGATTTCTTTGTCGTGAAATATTCAAAAGAGACAGGGAGGCCGGCGCAGAAAATTTCCCCATCCGTATCCGCTATCCTTATGTCCTATCATTGGCCGGGCAATGTCCGGGAGCTGGAAAACTGCATTGAGCGTGCCATTCTGATCGCGCCCGGAGCAACCATCGAACCGGAGCACCTGCCACCCTCCCTGCAAGGTTGTATTAAAGGGGACATAAAAAAGGAGTTTAGCCGGCTCGATGCAGTTGTAAAATCAGAGGAACGGGCGATGATTGTCAACGCCCTGCGTGAAACGGGCGGGAATCAAACAATGGCGGCCAAGTTGCTGGGCACGACAAAACGGATCATGCAATACCGCATCAAGAAGATGGGCATAGATTACCGATCCTTCCGCTCCAAATGATACATTTTTGTTCGTTTCTTAGGTAATGATACATTTCTGTCATACCGGAGCGGCTGTTATTGCCGATCTCAAGCTTCGTGGCGGTTAAAAACAACAGTGTTATATAACTGCTATGGGGACTTACGTCGTTTGGCATGATTTTAGCTCATCAAATGATGTTTTGACAACAGGAAAGGAAGGACGTTATGTGCAGACTGTTTGCCGTTACGAGTCAGGAACCGTTGTCGCCGATGGTGGCTATCCGCGCCCTTGACGTCATGAAAGAGGGGCATGACGGTTCGGGAATCGGGATTTTTATGACCGATCTGGGAGGGGATTTCGGGCGTTTCAAGGGCGGACCTATCCTGTCCGGAATATTTTCCAACGAAGGCATTAAAGCCCTGGATCGGTACATGCTCGAAATGGATTTCATGACCAAGTACAAACTTTCGTTCCGCCCTTCGAAACAGCCCCCCGTGGGGACGCCGCGCCGCGATAATTATCTGATTCGCGTTTATGAATATCCCGCTGCCTGGGAGAATCTTCCCGAGGCGGAGGTTGAGCGGCGCATGATGATGTGTCGGCTCCAGCTTCACGAGATGGGCGAAAAAGACGGTTCCATGAAGGTATTCAGCTTCTGGCCCGATGTTATCATGATTAAGGAAATTGGCGATCCTATGGAGGTTGCAAACTATCTGGGGCTCGAGCGCGATGAATTGCAGGCGCGCGTCATCATGGCCCAGGGACGGCAGAACACCAACTACGCGATCGATATTAACGCCTGCCATCCGTTCTTCCTTCAGGGCATGGCGACGATGACGAACGGCGAGAATACGGCGTTTGTGCCGATCCGCGAATTTCTGATGTCGCGCAACGAACCTGGTTATGTCGGCTATAAATCCGATTCCGAGGTGTTTACCCACATCCTGCACTATACGTACCGGCACCTCCATCTTGATCTGGAGGCGTACAAACATGTCGTGACGCCCCTGAAAGACGAGGATCTGGAGCAGCATCCCGACGGCCCCTGGCTGAGACGCCTCAAACAGAGCTGCCGGCCGATGATCACCGACGGACCGAACTGTGTCATCGGCTGCCTGCCTGACCGAACCCTTTTCATGCTTCAGGACACGAAGAAGCTGCGGCCTGGTATCGTGGGAGGACGTCCGGGTCTGTATGCGTTTTCCTCGGAGATGTGCGGACTGGACGCAGCAATCCCGGCCCGCGATAAAAGCAAGGATTTTCAACCGATGAAGTACGATACGGTATTTGTCGGACCACAACGTCAGGAGGTCGGGCAATGGAACCAGATGGCCAGCTTAAGCCGTCTTCATTAGGATTGAAGGATCTGCCCTGGCAGATTGTCTGGAATAAGGAAAAATGCACGCTGTGCGGTCAGTGCACCGCTGTCTGTCCCGTACAGGCGATTGAAGTCGGGGTGCATCGCAAACGGGTTATGCAGGTGCCGCTGGGACTCGTGGAAAAGCCGTCCAATGTGTTCGGCGTCTATCATGGCGTTCGCCAGAAGACCGATGTTCCCCATGCCTGCAACGGTTGCGGGATGTGCGCGCTGGTCTGTCCGAACGGGGCGATCATGCCGATTCATAACGAAGAACCCGACAAGCTGAAGTTTCATATCAATCAGGGTGGAGTTCCGCGGCGGCGGGGCGGCCGCCGGAATTCCCCGGAAAGCCTCCTGGACGCGATCAAGTTTGTCCGCATCTCCATGCTGACCGATCCGGCGCTGGATGCGGGCCGCCATGAATTTGAATTGCGGACGCTGCTTGGCCGCGTGCTGCCCCCGGAAGAGGCCATGAGTGAGGCAAGCTGGCAGCCGCCGGTTCGGGAGATCTATCCGCTCATTATCGGCGGTATGTCTTTTGGGTCATTGTCGCCGACGATGTGGGAAGGTCTCCAGATGGGGGTTGCCTATCTGAACGAGGAGCTGGGAATGCCGGTCCGCATCGGCACCGGCGAGGGAGGCTGTCCTCCCCGGCTGCTGCGCTCGCGGTTTCTTAAGTATGTAATTTTGCAGATCGCCAGCGGCTATTTCGGCTGGGATGAAATTGTCCATGCCCTGCCGGAGATGAAGGAGGATCCCTGCGCGATCGAGATCAAATACGGGCAGGGGGCGAAGCCCGGCGACGGGGGTCTGCTGATGTGGTACAAGGTAAACAAGATGATCGCCTCGATCCGGGGGGTGCCTCCGGGGATCAACCTGCCCAGTCCGCCGACCCATCAGACCTTATATTCGATCGAGGAGGCGGTTGCCAAGATGATCCAGTCGATGTCGATGGCATGGGGATTCCGTGTCCCCGTTTACCCAAAGATATCTGCAACTTCGACATCTCTTGCGGTTCTTAACAATCTTGCCCGCAATCCCTATGCGTCCGCTCTGGCCATGGATGGCGAAGACGGGGGCACCGGGGCTGCCTACAACATCTCGATGGATCACATGGGGCATCCGATCGCCAGCAATGTCCGGGATGCCTATCTCAACTTGGTCAAGATCGGCAAGCAAAACGAGATCCCCATTATTGCCGGCGGCGGTATCGGGAAAAACGGCAATCTCGCGGCCAACGCCGCCGCCCTGATCATGCTCGGGGCAAGCGCCGTGCAGGTCGGCAAGCACATCCTGCAGGCGGTGGCCGGATGTCTCGGGTCGGAGACGGACCGCTGCAATGTCTGTAATGTCGGCATTTGCCCGAAAGGAATTACCTCACAGGATCCGAGGCTCTATCGGCGCCTCGACCCGGAAAAGGTGGCCGAACGCCTCGTCGATGTTGTGGTGAGTTTCGATACCGAATTAAAAAAGATCGTTGCCCCGCTCGGCCGTTCCACGTCGCTTCCGATCGGGATGTCCGATGCGCTCGGAATTGCCGATTACAACGCCGCCGAACGGCTGGGCATCAGGTATGTGGTGTAGCCGCCGGGCGGAGAGAAGATGTAAAAAGTTGATATTGTAGAAGGAACAATAGAAGGAGTTTCCATGTCAACCGAACCGACATTAGTGATAAACGGTCTGGAAAATGGCGCCCGCGTCGATTCCCGCATAATCGAGGGGCAAATCCAGCAGGCCGTTGTTGAAGGACACCGCAATATTGAAATCAGGGCGTATGGCCAGCATGGCCTTGGCGGCCGTATCTGGAAGGCGGGCAACGACCCGGTTTATCTGCGGATAACGGGCTCTGCCGGACAGCGCGTCGGCTCGATGGGGTTCCCCGGGACGCGGATTGATGTCGAAGGCCCCGCCTCTGACGATCTGGGTTGGCTCAACTCCGGGGCGTGCATCACCGTCAAGGGCAATGCAACAAACGGTGTCGGCAACGCGATGGCCCAGGGGAAAATCTACGTTGGCGGCGATATCGGCGCGCGCGGAATGACGATGACGAAACACAATCCCCGCTTTGAACCGCCGGAGCTCTGGGTGCTGGGAGGGGTGGGGGATTTTTTCGCCGAATTCATGGCCGGGGGAGTTGCCGTGATTTGCGGTTACGAGGCCCATGACCCGGGCAATATCCTCGGCTATCGGCCCTGCGTAGGGATGGTGGGGGGAAAGATTTTCTTTCGTGGTCCTCACAAGGGTTTCAGCGAACGGGATGCCCGCCTGAGTGTTCCCGACGACGACGAGTGGAACTGGCTGAAAGCCGGCATTGCCGATTTTCTGGAGTCAACGTGCCGGCCGGCCCTCCTGCCGAAGCTTAAAATCCTGCCGAAGCTTACCGGCGAGCGGAGCGAATGGCAGGTCCTCGTTGCGAAAAAACCGTACGAAAAGAAGGAGAGTTCAAGGCAGCTCAAACCTTTCCGGGAGGAGTGCTGGGATCGTGAGCTGGGCCGGGGCGGGTTGATAGGCGACCTATATACCGGTGATCGCACCCCGATACCGGTACTGACAACCGGGGAGCTGCGCCGTTTTGTCCCCGTCTGGGAAAACGAGAAGTACCTGCCGCCCTGTCAGGCTGCCTGTCCAACCGGCATTCCCGTGCGGAAGCGGTGGGAGCTGATCCGCAAGGGGAAAATCCAGGAAGCGGTTGATTTGGCACTGCAGTACACACCGTTTCCGGCAACGGTGTGCGGATACCTGTGTCCCAATCTCTGCAAGGAGAGTTGCACGCGTCATCAATCCGATCTCGAGGCAATTGACACGGTGATCCTGGGCCGGGCCAGCCTGAACGCCACGATTCCCGCCGTTTTGCCCCTGTCCGGCAAGAGGATCGCCGTTATCGGCGGCGGGCCGGCGGGCCTGTCGGTTGCGTGGCAGTTGCGAATGAAGGGGCACGAAGCGGTTATCCATGATTCCCGGGGAAAAATAGGAGGAAAAATCACGGCGACAATCCCCCGGAGCCGAATTCCGGACGAGGTCGTGGAGCATGAACTCAAACGCATGGAGAAGGAAATTCCCCTCGTTTCCCTGGCGCATCCATTAACGAAGGGGGAGTTCAAAAAACTGCGGGAAAAATTCGATGCCGTGGTGATTGCCGTTGGCGCCCAGAAGGGACGGGTAATCCCGGTCCCCGGTCACGAGCGGGTGATTCCGGCGCTCTATTTTCTCCGTGACAGTCGGCTCGATTGCGCCAAGGTCGGGAAAAAGGTAGTGATCATCGGTGCTGGTAACGTCGGCTGCGACGCCGCCTCAGAGGCGTTTCGCCTCGGCGCCGAGGCGGTGGTGCTGATCGACGTTCAGAAGCCCGCTTCGTCGGGGATCGAGAGAAAACATGCGGAAGAAGCCGGCGCGACGTTTCTCTGGCCTCGCTTCACAAAGCAGATCACCGAAGCCGGCGTGGAGCTGACGGACGGGGAGGTACTCCCGGCGGATACGGTGATCATGGCAGTGGGCGATCAGCCCGAACTTTCGTTTCTGCCGGAAGAGATAAAAACCGAACGCGGGTTTATCGCGGTTGATGCCAACCATCAGACATCCGAGCCCGGTGTCTATGCGATCGGCGATTCCGCGCGTCTGGGTCTTCTGACCGATGCGATCGGTTCCGGACGCATGGCCGCTGTGGCGATCGACGCCATGCTGCGCGGTGTGGAAGAAACCTATGATCAGCTTCCGACGATCGCGGTTGAACGTGTGAAACTCCAGTATTACGATCCGCGGCGGCAGCCTTTCGAGGATGTCGTTTCCTGCGCCGCCAGTTGCGCGTCCTGCGGCGGCTGTCGGGATTGCGGGATGTGCGAGACGGCCTGCCCGCAGAACGCGATTTCCCGCAAGGAGGGCGAAGGGGGAGCATTCGAATATATCGTTAATGAAAATCTCTGTATCGGTTGCGGTACCTGTTCGGGGGTCTGTCCGACGGGGGTATGGAATCTTGTCGCCAATGCCCCGCTGGAATAGCCTGTGGCCCGAGTGTCTGCTAACGAGAAGAGGAATAACAGATTTTTAAAAGTTTTACAAAAAAGAGGCGTAGGAGGCGTAGAGGGAAGTGGGGGCGGGCGGACAATCAACAGCATTCGCCTCGGCAACGATAACTATTTTATTAGGAAAGGAAAAAAGCCATGTACGATTTAAAAACCAGCAAGGATGTATTGAAGGTGGTAAAAGAGAAAAACGTCAGCTTCATTCAATTCTGGTTCACCGATGTGCTGGGGGTTCAGAAAATTTTCAGCATTACCCCCGACGAACTGGAGATGGGGATGGAGGAGGGAATGGGATTTGATGGTTCCTCCATCGCGGGTTTCTGCCGGATTGAGGAAAGCGACATGATCGCGATGCCCGATCCGACGACCTTTCAGATTATTCCCTGGCGGCCCACAGATCGTCCTGTTGCGCGGATGATCTGTGATATCCAGACCCCGGACGGGAAACCGTACGAGGGTGATCCCCGGTACGTATTGAAGAAGACACTGAAAAAGGTGACCGATAAGGGATACACCTTCTATGTCGGACCGGAGCTGGAATTTTTCTATTTCGCCAGCGACAAGGCCCCGGAGTTTCTGGACATGGGCGGCTATTTCGACGGTCTCCCGGTTGATCGGGCGACGGATCTGCGCCGCCAGACAATCTTTGCCCTCCAGGATATGGGCATCAGGGTTGAGTACAGCCATCACGAGGTAGCCCCGAGCCAGCACGAGATCGATCTGCGGTACGACGAGGCGCTGAAAATGGCCGACAAGGTTATGACCTATCGCACCGCGGTCAAGGAGATCGCCCGGCTGAACGGCGTTTACGCGACCTTTATGCCGAAACCGGTTTTTGGACAGAACGGAAGCGGCATGCATGTTCATCAATCCCTGTTCAAGGGGGATAAAAACACCTTTTTTGACGGCAAGGACAAGTACAATCTTTCGAAGACGGCCAAGCAGTATATCGCCGGCATCATGACCCATGCCCCGGAAATAACGGCGATTTGCAACCAGTGGATCAACTCGTACAAGCGGCTGGTTCCCGGCTACGAGGCCCCCGTTTACGTGGCCTGGGCGAGACGCAACCGTTCGGCGATGGTGCGCGTGCCGATGTACAAGCCCGGCAAGGAGAAGGCGACCCGGATGGAGTTCCGTTCGCCGGATCCGGCGTGCAATCCGTACCTGGCCTTTGCGGTCATGCTTGCGGCGGGACTGAAGGGTATTGAAAAGGGTTATAAGCTGCCCGAGCCGGTGGAAACGGACATCTTCGAGATGGACGAAAAGGCTCGCGCCGCTGCCGGCATCACCTCGCTTCCGGGCAGTCTGTACGAGGCACTGCAGATCGTTCAGAAAAGCGAACTGGTGCGCGAAACCTTAGGTGAACACATTTTTGAAAAGTTCGTCGAGAACAAGAAGGTCGAATGGGATCGGTTCCGTGTCCATGTAAGTCAGTACGAGATCGACAGGTATCTGCCGATGTTGTAGGCAGAACGTCTATCTATGCCATACAGGGGAGTTATTCCGAAATTTTCTTTACGGGCAAGGGACTTTCTGATAACTCCCCTTTTCAGTTGACGGTTATACCAACACCAACAGACCGGAAACTGTGAACCGGAAACCGGGAGTTATTGGTTATGTTTGAAAAAAGGCGTAAAACGGCGCTTCTTGTTCTTGACGACGGCAGCGTTTACCGCGGCCTGGCCTTTGCCGGATCCGGGGAGATGTTGGGAGAGGTCGTCTTCAATACCGGTATGACCGGTTATCAGGAGATCGTGACCGATCCCTCGTACAAGGGGCAGATCGTCGTCATGACCTATCCGCTGATCGGCAACACCGGCATTAATCCCGAAGACATGGAATCAGCCGGCATCCATCTGGAGGGCTTTGTCATCCGAGAGTATCAGGATACCCCCAGCAACTGGCGATCCCGGGAGGATTTGAAGACTTTTCTCGAAAGCCGGGGCAAGCTCGGGGTGGAGGGAATCGACACCCGCGCCCTGACCCGCCGGATTCGCACCACGGGGGCGATGCGGGGTATTCTCTCGACCGAAACAGACGATGTTGAGACCCTGCTTGCGCGTGTGCGGGATTATCCGGGGCTGGTCGGACGGGATCTTGTGCGGGAGGTGAGCTGTCAAACTCCCTATATCTGGAAAGCGGAGCTTAATGTTCATAAAGCGGAGCTTAATGTTCATAAAAACGGCTATCCCCAGACGATAACGGCGACAGGCGATGTTCCCCTGTCCCGTGAGAAGGAGCCATTTTACGTTCCGGACGAGAAATCAGCGGGCGGTTCGGTTACCAACAGCGGGTCTGTTTCCCGGAAGCGCGTTGTGGTTCTTGATTGCGGCGTAAAATACAACATCTTGAGAAATCTGGAGAAACGGGGGTGTGAGGTGTTGGTTTTTCCGGCCGCGACGGGGCAAGACGAGATTCTTTCCTTACGTCCCGATGGTGTTTTGCTCTCTAATGGCCCCGGCGATCCGGCGGCGCTGCCGTATATTGTCGAGACGGTGAAAAACCTGCTGGGAAAGGTGCCTATTTTCGGAATTTGCCTTGGTCATCAGATACTTGGGCAGGCGGCCGGAGGCCGGACGGCGAAACTGAAGTTCGGCCATCACGGGATCAATCAGCCGGTGCGCAACGTGCAGACCGGAAAGGTGGAAATAACCTCGCAGAACCACGGTTTTGTGGTGCTGCCGGAGTCGCTTTCCGAAGGCGGAACAAAGCGAAGCTTAACGTTCATAAATCGCCAGGAAAACCTCAACGATCGCACATCAGAAGGTCTCTTCTATCCCGAGTTTTCCGCCTTCAGCGTTCAGTACCACCCGGAGGCGGCGCCGGGGCCGCACGACGCCTCCTATCTGTTTGATGAGTTCATCAGCCTCATGGAGAGAACGTGAATCTGGAGGGACGCGCTTCGTCGCGTCCAAGGTCTTTAAGGAGTAAAACATGATTCTTATCATTGACTTCGGTTCCCAGTACAACCAGCTTATCGCCCGGCGGGTCCGCGAGCATCAAGTGTACTGCCAGATCGAACCTCCCGAGATCGCTATAGAAAAGATACGGAATTTGCATCCCGAGGGGATCATCCTGTCCGGCGGGCCGGCGAGTATCTACGAGCAGGGCGCCCCGCGCGTCGATACGGGGATATTTTCCCTCGGCGTTCCGGTCTTGGGGATTTGCTACGGCTTGCAGTTTATGGTGGACGCCCTGGGCGGCGAGGTGATCGCCTCCCAAAAGCGGGAGTATGGCCTGGCTGAGCTGAAGGTGAAGGATAAAGGGGTGGCGCTCTTTGCCGATGTTGCCGGGACGACGAACTGCTGGATGAGCCACGGAGACCGGATCGGACGTCTCCCTAAAGGTTTTGCGATTACCGCCGCGACGAAAAACACGGAGGTTGCCGCCGCCGAGGATGGCCGTCGCCGTCTTTACGGCCTGCAGTTTCACCCCGAGGTTGTGCATACCGTGCAGGGCAGAAAGATACTCGAAAATTTTCTGTTCGGTATCTGCCGCTGCGAAAAGAGCTGGACGATGAACGCCTTTATCCGCGATGCGATCGAGGATATCCAGAAAACGGTTGGGGACAAGCGGGTAGTGCTCGGCCTGTCCGGAGGGGTAGATTCCTCGGTTGCGGCTGTCCTGCTGCACCGGGCGATCGGTCGCCGCCTCACCTGCGTTTTCGTTGACAACGGCCTGCTGCGTCTCGGCGAGGGGAGCAAGGTGCGGGAGGTTTTCGGAAGGCATTTCCGGATGAACCTGCGTTTTGCCCGGGAAGGAAAGACGTTTCTGGAACGGTTGAAGGGGGTTACCGATCCGGAACGGAAGCGAAAGATCATCGGCCGCACCTTTATCGAGGTGTTCGACCGGGAGGCCGGCGCCATTCCGGATGCGGAATTTCTGGCCCAGGGCACCCTCTACCCCGATCTGATCGAATCGCACTCGGCATTCGGGGGCCCGAGCGCCGTCATCAAATCCCACCACAACGTGGGCGGATTGCCGAAACACATGAAGCTGAAGCTCGTCGAGCCGCTGAAGCACCTCTTCAAGGACGAGGTGCGGCTTCTGGGTAAGGAACTCGGGATGTCCGATGAGCTGATCTGGAGGCAGCCGTTTCCCGGACCGGGACTCGCCGTGCGGATTGTGGGCGAGGTTACCGCCAGGAGGCTGGCGGTTCTGCGCAACGCCGACGCGGTGCTGATGGAAGAGATCAAGACGGCGGGACTGTATCGGGAGCTTTGGCAGTCGTTCGCGGTTCTGCTGCCGATCCGGAGCGTCGGGATCATGGGCGACCAGAGAACCTACGAGCATGCAATCGCGATCCGGGCGGTGACAAGCGAGGACGCGATGACCGCCGACTGGGCGAGGCTTCCCCATGAGCTCTTGGGACGCATTTCCAACCGGATCATCAACGAAGTGCGCGGGGTTAACCGGGTTGTCTATGACATCAGCTCGAAGCCGCCCGCCACCATCGAATGGGAGTGATATGCCGAAACGAACCGATCTGAAAAAAATCCTGATCATAGGCTCCGGTCCCATCATCATCAGCCAGGCCTGCGAGTTTGACTATTCCGGCACCCAGGCGTGCAAGGCGCTCAAAGAAGAGGGCTATGAGGTGGTGCTGGTCAACTCCAATCCGGCGACGATCATGACCGACCCGGAAACGGCAGACCGCACCTACATAGAGCCGATAACGCCTGAAGTTCTGGAAAAGATTATTGAAAAAGAAAGACCGGACGCGCTTTTGCCCACCCTCGGCGGCCAGACCGGCCTGAACACCGCGGTCGCGGTTGCGGAGTCCGGGGTGCTTGCGAAATACGGCGTCGAGATGATCGGCGCGTCGCTTGCGGCGATCCACAAGGCGGAAGACCGGCAGCTTTTTCGGGCGGCGATGGAGAGGATCGGCCTGAAGGTTCCCCGAAGCGGGTTTGCCCGGACGATGGAGGAGGTCTTTTCCGTCGCCGCCGAGATTGGCTTTCCCGTTATTATCCGCCCCTCGTTTACCCTCGGCGGGACGGGCAGCGGGGTTGCCTACAACCGCGAAGAGCTCGCCGCCATCGCCAAGGGCGGCCTCGATGCGTCGCTGATTCACGAGATCATGCTGGAGCAGTCCGCCCTCGGCTGGAAGGAGTACGAACTAGAGGTGATGCGTGATTGTGCGGACAATGTCGTCATCATCTGCTCGATTGAAAATCTCGATGCCATGGGTGTGCATACCGGCGAATCGATTACCGTAGCCCCGGCTCAGACCCTGACCGACGTCGAATACCAGCTCATGCGGGATGCGGCGATTGCGGTTATCCGGGAAATCGGTGTGGAAACGGGCGGTTCGAACGTTCAGTTTGCGATCAACCCGGATAACG
>Ga0208373_1001403_pt1 | contig 32672 bp, 30 predicted proteins | sample RifOxyC2_FD_184036 | JGI IMG/M metagenome (GOLD analysis project Ga0208373, IMG submission 184036) | Soil microbial communities from Rifle, Colorado - Rifle Oxygen_injection C2 (SPAdes) | ecosystem: Environmental > Terrestrial > Deep subsurface > Rock core/Sediment | place: Rifle, Colorado... | reverse complement strand
GCCGCGGACTGGAGGCGAATCGAGGACTGGCTGAACAACCTTCCCCGAAAATCGCTTGGGTATCTAACACCCAACAAGGCACTTCATCAATACCTGTCGAGTGGTGCATTGGTCGCTTGAACTTCGCTAAGCTTATAGATAGACTCAAAGATAAAAAGAAACGCGCCGTAGCGCGTTCAAGAGAGAAAGTTTTTGTCATGAGACCACCTTTAGATGTAATGGTCGTCGTTTGGGACGATTTCTTTTTGTTTGGTCGGAGGGGTTGTTTCCTCGCTCAGACACCCCTTCTTTAAGTTGAAACGGAGTGTTGAAGAAATCTTGCTGGAGTCCGGATGGGGTAATCAGCCGAATTCGGAACAGCTGATCATAGTTCAATTCCCCAATGTTCGGGAAGAGGGGATAGAGATCGATGTTGATTCGCAGCAGCGATCGCCCACCATCTTTATCCTCTTCAATCCCAACGACATTCCACCTTGAGCTTCTTCCAGTGGATGTCCTTTTTCCCGTCCTTAGGTGAAGCACTCGCCAGCGACATTGACTCAGCCAATTGAACAGATCTTCGGTTTCTGTGGTATGACTAACGATCAACCCAAGATGCAAGCTGATTCCTGAGACGATTGCCAGAAGAACTTGCTCTATCAGCTCCAGCTTGGAGGTGTCTGTTTTCCTTTGTTTTAGGTTGATAACTTTGTTGTCCATTTTATCCTCCTGTTCGTTGTTGGACGAACGACTTGCTTGGACTGGTTAAGGTAGCATCTTGGAGTCGGGGAGTCAACCCTAACTTTGGCTTATTTTTATCAACTAACCCAAAAGACCACGCCCTTGGGCGTGGTTGAATGGGTCAAGCGAAGCTTGTGCTGGAGTAGTACCACGGGCTTGCCCGTGGGGATCTATTATGAACTTAAGGTAGAGATTTTCCTAATACAAAACGCCGGACTGGCGGTCCGACGTCTTGATGTTCCTCGTTAGTTTAAACGTGCAGGTTTCCGATGAAAGTACCACCGTCACTACCACGAGAATTGTCTCTTCTCGGTGTTTTTATACTCTTAGCATCAGGAAAATTTTGATCTTTAATGGCGGCTTGTAGCTGTCGGTCCACATCTTCAAAAGCTTTCCAGGTTTGTCGGAAGCCAGGACTAAGCATTTTTAGTGCATGCTTAGCTTGAGCCCAACGAGAAGTAGCCAAATTTTCAAGATAGGTATCTGCATCTTTAATACCAAAAGTGAAAAGTTGAGCTGTTGCTGCATCGCGAGAATCGGTAAGGAAATTTATCTCCATACCCATTTTTTCGCTAGTACCCTGTACCGCATGCTGAAGTGCAGACTCTCTGATCAATTGACTATCAGTAAATGATTCGTTGCGACGCAATTTCCATTGTTCAGTACCTTTAATTTGTGCCTGCTCAGCATCAAAGGCTTCCTTACCAGCAATAATACCTTCTCTCTTTTCTCGGGCCAAACGCTGGCGCTCCTGTTCTTCAGCGAGAGCCTCTCGTTCGTCTTTGTCTAGTGCCTCTAATAGTTCGATCCGTTTGCGTTCGGCCGCAATAGCGGCTAATTGATCAGCTTCGGCCAAGGTTTGTTCAGCCAATTTTTGAGCAGCGGCTGCACGTCCAGCTTCAAATGCTTTTGTTTGCTGACGTTGGATTTCGGCTCGTTGCTGTCTGGCTTTTTCGACCGTACTACCACTAACTTTCCTATTTTGGGCCTCTTCGGCCATTTTTTTCATGGAAAGACGGTCTTTTTGGGATTGTTCTTTAGCCTTCTCCTGCTCTTTCTTTACGTCATCCGCTCGTAATATTTTCTCAAGAGCTGCCTCTTTAGCAGTTTGGGTTTTTTTCCAAGCCTCTACTTGGATGTGGTTTTCATCTTTGATTTCTTGGCTTCTTTCAGCCCATCTTTGGTCTCGGGCCTGTTCTCTAGCTTCCCGCTGCATCTTGTTCGACATTTCTGTCGCTTTTCTTTGTTCTTCGGTTATTTTTTCCTGTCTGATTTTTTCCGCTTCAAGACGCTGGTTTTCCTTGGTAGCCAGGTTATCCCCTTCTTTTTTTAGTTCAGCTAAATCTAAATCAGCCTCATCTTGTGGTAGAGGAGGTGGAACAAAAAACAAATCATCTTCGGAAAGTTCGATTACTTCCTCATCAGAGGTGAGAGGAGGTAGGTCAACTATTTTTCCACCTTTTCGTTGTGTTGTTTTCTCAATTTGACGGGCGGTTGCCTCGCTCATCGTTTCTACATCTTCGGGGATTGGACTGGGTCGTTCTCCCATAGGTTTGGGTTTAGTAGTTTTTTGCCGTCTTGCTGTAGTCATAGACGGTTTATAATAAGATTATAAATCAACCTTACTTTAGCACAAAAATCGTCTTTCGTCAATATTTTTGCTTAAAATGCGTTATTTTTTGAAGATTTTAAGCTTTTTAACAAATATCTATTAACCTATTTTTAGGTTGACTAACTGAAGGTGGATAGTTATGCTGGCGGTTGGTTTTCGCTGTTAGAAATGTTTTATGTTGCAGGTTAAGTATCATCTTATCACACTGGGCTGTCAGATGAATAAATCGGACTCTGAACGTCTAGCCTCACTTTTGGATTCATTGGGTCTGCAGGAGGTCGATCGGCCAGAGGAGGCGAATTTGGTGATTTTAAACAGCTGTTCGGTCCGCCAGGCCGCTGAGGATCGGGTTTTTGGTAGGGTGAGAGAGTTGGCCGAGCTGAAGCGGACGAATCCTCGGCTGATCGTCGGTGTGACTGGTTGCATGGCTGGACGTGACACTGATGGGCGGATTAGGGCCAAACTTCCGGACGTTGATTTGTTTTTTCCTACTGCGGACATGGTCCATCTACCGCAATGGTTGGTTGAGCGGAGATTGATTGATGTTGATGATACTAAAAGACCTCAGGAATATTTGAAGATAGCTCCACGTTATTCCAGTCCATATCAAGCTTTTGTTAGTATTCAGACCGGCTGCAACAATTTTTGTACTTATTGCGTCGTGCCCTATGCTCGTGGTCTCGAGAAAAATCGTCCAGCCGCCGATATTTTAGCTGAGGTGCGTGCTCTGGCTGCCTCTGGTGTGTCCGAGGTAACTCTATTAGGGCAAACTGTGAATAGTTATCGAGCACCAGATCCGGAAGGTTTTTCTAAGGACAATCCTTATACCGATCACTTTGCAGCCCTACTTTGGGAGGTTAATCAGTTCGAGGGTCTTGGTCGTGTTCATTTTACTGCACCACATCCGAACAGTATGACCGATCAAGTTATCGATGCTTTGGCTTTACCCAAACAGGCTAATTATTTGCATTTGCCGGTTCAGTCGGGGAGTGACGAGATGTTGCGGAAGATGAACCGTAAATATAGTCGGGCCGATTTTCTGAACGTTATTCGTCGTATTCATGAGCGTAAGCCGGAGATTTGTTTAGGAACTGATATCATCGTCGGCTTTTGTGGTGAGACTGAGGAGATGTTCGAGGAAACAGTCTCGCTTTATCGTGAGGTTGACTTCGACATTGCTTACCTTGCTATATATAGCCCACGAACTGGTACTCCAGCCTGGCGTGCTTTTAAAGATGACGTTACCCGCGACGACAAGAAGCGACGTTGGCGTCGGTTGCATGACCTCATGGAGGAGACGGTTAGGCGGCGGAATCAGAAATATGCCGGACAAACAGTCTCAGTGTTAGTTGAGAATTGTAATAGCCAGGGTATTTGCTCGGGAAATTCTTGGGATATGAAAATAGTTCGATTTCCTGGTTCTGTGAATTTTATTGGACGCACGATCATGGTTCGAATTGATACAGCTCGTGAGTGGGTGTTAGATGGACAGATGATCTAGGGTTATTGGTTGTTTAGGTTTTTGAATATGACTGTAACTAGAAATAGAAAAGTTACTGCTAATAAAAAAAGTTTAATTATTGGTGTGTTGCCTAAAGCTGTGGCTGTGGTTGGAGCAACCGCCTCGGGTAAGACGGCACTGGCCGTAGCCTTAGCTAAGGAGTTTGGTGGTGAAATCGTTTCAGCTGATTCGCGACAGTTGTATCGTGGTACGGCGATTTGCACAGATATTCCATCTGGAAAATGGAAGAGTTATAACAATCATCGGCGACGCGCTTATGTTGTAGAAGATGTGGCACACTATCTACTTGGTAGTGAATCACCTGGACATCCATTGACCTTGGTTGAATATCAGCGGCGTGCTGAATGGCGACTAAAGGAAATCTCTTCACGTGGACGACTGCCGATCTTGGTTGGAGGTACTGGTTTGTATATTCGAGCAGTCATCGATAATTTTACTGGTCCGGAAGTTGCACCGAACCATGACTTCAGGAATAGACTAGAAAAGCACAGTACTGCCAAACTGTATGGCCGGTTGTTTAAAGTTGATCCCGACTACGCCGGACGTATTAGTTCGAATAATCGTCGATACATTGTGCGTGCCTTGGAAGTTCAACAGGTAACAGGTAAACCATTTTCGAAACAACAAGGACAAGGTCGTCCACAATTCGAATGGTTACAACTAGGCACTGATCGTCCCAGAAACGAACTTTATCGTCGGATTGATGCTCGAGTGGATTGGATGGCCGATCATGGACTAGTCGAAGAGGCTCAACGGATGTTTCGTCGCTATGGTTTAGACTCTAGAATTGCAACTTCGCTCGGCTATGCTCAGTTGGCTGGTGTTTTTTCTGAAAATTGCAGCCCGGAAGAGGCTTTTCGGCTCATTAAACGTGATACTCGGCACTATGCTCGTCGTCAATTAACTTGGTTGCGACGTGACCCTAGGATCAAGTGGATTCGAGGTAATTCTCAGGCTCAAGGGCTGGTTCGGAGGTTTCTTGGTTAAATTCTTAAAATTGCCTTGTTTTAGCCAAATTTAGTTTAATTGATGATTTCAATTTGGTTTTAAAAGATGAGAAATAGACCCGTTTTTATTGGGTTTTACTGGCCAAAAAACGGTTTATATGCTAGTCTAAGGGTAGAACTTATTCTCTAACGAGAAATTTATGGCCGAAGAAGTCATCGGCTACTGCGTCAAGTGCAAGGCTAAACAGCCTATGAAGGACGCAGTAAAAGTCGCAATGCCCGCTAAGGGAGGCGGAACCCGTCCGGCAATGAAGGGCATTTGCCCAGCCTGCGGAACCGGAATGTTCAAAATTCTACCCAAGAGCGAGGCTTAGAATAAAGAACAAAAAAGACCTGGCAAATGCTGGGTCTTTTTGTCTTATCTAACGCGAAAGAAGGATCGAGATTACAGGTTTAGGATTTTTTGGAGAAGAATGAAGAATTGTTAAAGCTTCCCTAACTCCTCTTCTAAAATTCGTCTAGCTTCTTCGGGTGGAGCTTTACCACGAGTTATCTTCATTACTTGACCAACCAGGAATTGAACAGCTGTAGTTTTGCCACCACGCCAATCTTCGACTGCTTTTGGATTGTTAGCGATAGCCTGTTGGGCAGCTTCACGTAAGGCATCAATATCGTCCATTTGTCCGAGATTTTTTTCTTTCATGACTTGTGATGGGTCGATACCAGTCAAAACCATCTCTTCTAGAATAAGCAGGGCATTGGTTCCAGTTACTTGGTTGTTGTGAACCATGGTTAACAGTTCAGCCATGTTTTCTGGATCAACCTTCATGGTTTCGAGGTCCAGCTTATGAGTCGAAAGCACTCCATTTAGCTTGGTTAGCACCCAACCAGAAACTAGTTTAGCTGCTCGTTCTGGAGTTAATTCTTGTCCACCGGCAGTCTGAACGCTTTTAGCCCAGACTTCCAACTCAGAGAAGACCTGTTCGGCGTAGTTAGCTAAATCAGGTTGATCACAGAATGTTCTTGCATCAGACCGAGCTAGACCATACTGCTCTATAAAACGACGGCGTCTGGCTTCGGGTAGTTCTGGTACCATTCGACTCAAACGGTCGCGCATTTCGGTTAAATCCATTGGTGGTAGATCAGGCTCCGGGAAGTAGCGGTAATCACTTGAGTCTTCTTTGGTCCGCTGTTCGACGGTTACACCTCGAGTATCATCCCAACCACGAGTGGCTAGAATTGATGGTATTTGACCATCAAGCCAGAGCTTGGTCTGTCGTTTGATCTCGAATTCTAGAGCTCGCTCAACTGATCGGAAAGAGTTTAAATTTTTGATTTCAGTTTTGGGATTGAATTGTGTAGACCAGTTTTCGTTTTTTGGATCGTCAGGTATTTCACGCAGAGAGATGTTGGCATCACAACGTAGTTGACCTCTTTCCATGTCAGCATCGGAGACGCCTAAATAGCGCATGATTAGTCTAAGTTCCTGCAAGAAGGCCTTAGCCTCCTCGGGGGAGCGTAGGTCTGGTTCAGTGACAATTTCAGCTAGGGGTGTGCCAGCTCGGTTAAAATCAACTAACGATGATTTACCATCTCCTCCTTCGATATGCAGTAATTTTGCTGCATCTTCTTCTAGATGTAGACGTGTGATACCAACAGAAAATTCACGTTCGCCTTCACGGCCTTCGTTTAGCCGTATGGTTAATTTGCCATGTTGTGATATAGGTAAATCAAATTGCGATATTTGATAACCTTTTGGCAGATCAGGGTAGAAGTAGTTCTTGCGGTCAAACTTTGATACTCCGGCCACTTCGCCGCCCAAAGCGTAGGAAATCAACATTCCCATCTCTACCGCTTTGGCGTTAATGTTCGGCATGGTACCAGGCTGTCCGGTGCAGGTTGGGCAGATGTTGATGTTTGGTGCCTCAATATCCCCGTGGTTGGGGCAGGAACAAAACATTTTTGATTCAGTTTTTAGTTGGACGTGGATTTCTAGTCCAATGACTGGCTCTAGTTTCATACATTTCTCGATAAAGATGGCATCTAGACGGTAGCTTGGCAAGCCTTTGCAACTAAGTCAAAACCGGGCCATTGAGCCCGGCTGACTTTTTAATTGACTTCAGCCTTTTCTTTTGAGGTCTAGCCAGAGAGCTAGATCAGCTCCAAGGAATAGGGCAATAGCCAAGCCGTCTATAGCCTGAGGTACGATGGCAGTGATTAAGGTATGTAGATGAGAAAGTTGATCAGCATCCGCTATTTGTCCAAAGAACAAACGCGGATCACCTAAGGCGGTGCCGACAGCCAGGTAAACTAGCATTCGTACAAATGAGGCGGCAATGGCAAAGAAGAAAAAAGGAACCATTACTCGGAAGAGAACAGCAAACCAGCGGCCAGTGATGAGGTTACGGCTGGCACCAAGAGCTTGAAAGCCACGTTCGCCGCCGGACATGGTGTGGTATTGAGCGAAGCGAAACCAAATCAAAAAAATTAGTGCTGGAATAAACAGTAATAGAAAGCCACCGAAAATAGCCATCGAGGTTAAGAACATAACCCACAACAACGGTAATAAATGGCGGAGTCCGTGAAATAAGGATTTACGGACGCTGATAGGTTCTCCTGATAGGCCTTTAATGGTTAGGTCGACAGTTGTAGCATAGATGACTAGAAAACCCAGAGAGCCCGGTATCGATAAGATGGTGAAGAGTGCTAATCGCAAAATTTTGTCTGGAACATAGGCTTGTAGTACGACAGAGATTGTCCATTGTAGCAGGCTTAGAACTATCAACCAGACCACCATTTCTGCATAGAATTGGAAGTTGCGACGGAAATTTTGCCAGGATACGACAATAATGTCACCCGGACCGATAAGTTGCGACATGTCCGTGGGGTTAATTTTTTTTGACTTGTTTATTATTTGAATTATAGCAAGAAAAAGACAGCCTGGTTATTCATCCGGCAGCACATTAACCATGATAGTGATTAATGGACCGGCGAAGAGTGGCTGTCCTAAGTATTTTAGTTTATAACCTTCTCAGTTTGAAGAATTGGTTGGATGGCCGACCAGACCATTTGATGTATCTGCTCGATAGTCAGTAGTTGGTCATTCTCGACGCATTCGATCAGCGAGAAACCGTCGAACATGTTGGCAATTTCTAGATAGGTTTGCTCGGCTGCTCGTAAGTGGGTTGGGTCCGATTCGTGTGCGTCTTTTTTGTTACCTCTACCATCAACCAATCGAAGAGTTGTTGCGGTAGGCACATGTAGAATAATGTTCAAGTCCGGGCGGGGGAGCCCTAACCGAACAAACTCTAATTCATCATTCCAGCGAAAGAACTCGGCCCGTTCTTCAGGGCTTTTCATTTTGCCACCCTGATGGCCCATGTTCGAGGTAACGTAGCGGTCCAGTACTACATTGACACCCGACGCAAGCCAGGTATCGAGCGTTCCTTTGGCTGCATGGCGATCAATGGCGTAGAAGAGTGAAGCGGTTCGGGCATTGATTTGGTTGACCGGCCCAAGTTCGCCCTGTAGATAGGCTTCTACTGGAACACAGAATGACGTGCCGTAGCGTGGAAAGGACATAGTTTCGACTAACAATCCTTCTCGCCTCATGTGCTCAATGAGCAACTTAGTCTGAGTAGCCTTACCCGAACCATCGGTTCCATCAATGACGATGAGTTTTCCTTTTGTCGTCATATTCTCCTTCTTATTTCTTTGATTTAGTTTGTTTGTTTTTCTAGTTCTCTTTCGCGAACTCGTTGTCGGGCTTCCGAGTCACCACGAGCCCAGAGGTAATCATTATGGTCAACGAAAGACATAGCAGCAGCTCGCCAGGGAGACCGTTCGGCTATGGCTCGATGCATAGCTTGGCCGACCTTGCGGTAACTGGTGTGTCCTTGCGGCGTGGTGCGGAGTTCGATCAAATGGAAGGCTTCACGATCGTTTAATCCCATAACCCAACGCACTTTTGAACCATGTAACGTGGCGTAAGAGGCTTCTTCTGGGAAGTCGGTATGTAATAGTTCGTATAGGGCGACCGATCGGCGGTGACATTCATTGGCGCGATTAGCAAATCCGGCAGTGACTAAGTCAGCCGGCATAGAGAAGCCTAACAAAGGAGAGAATTTCTGTCGTATTTGAGTGGTCATGCGGTGTCGTTGTAGGTCTTTGTACGTTCCCCAGTCTGTAAGCAGGTCGAAGGTGTAAGGATAGCCAGCTTCGAAAGCTCGACCCGGACGATCTCGTCTGGTTTTTCGTTCGCCAACGTAGGCACTAATCACTTCTTCACGTTCTATAGAACTTAGATTTCGTACTTGATTCCGGATTTGATCGAGGGAAAGATTAGTGTATGGGTAGAGCATGTGCGACAAGGTCAGTACGTCAGCCTCGTCCTGCATAATATCTTGAACCGATTCTCCTTGCATTAGACGCAGAGCTATTTGTTGTTCGCCACGGTCAATTAAGTTGATGTTTATGGATAGGTCTGGTTGTTGTTCGGCGAACAGTTTTTTGGCTAGTTGATCCATGCGGATTGGAACTGCTGCTAGGTATTCGTTTCGTTTGGCTCGTCTAACGTAACACGGCATTATTTGGTCGAGTGCTGCATGAGCTTTGTTTCCCAATAATTGTGCTTCTGGTAAGTCACTAGTTAGACAGTGGGAGATCAATCCTTGAAAGAAGCGACCGTTGCCGAATAATCCAACATTAGTTTTGGTGGCGAGTGGTAGTAAGTAGCGCAGTGTATCGCAAGCTTTAGTACGGATGTCATTTTTGTAAGTCTGACGGAAGGCTTTGATTTCGCCGGTGTCGGTCAGTTCGGCCAGCCGCTCCTTGCGTCCATCGCCATTGATGTCGTATTCCGCCTGTTCGATTGGTTTGATACCGCGATAATACTCCTGCATTGGCTCAGCTAATTCGGCATAGGTCGAGAATATGAAGTCCATGGTTTCGATGTAGGCTGTGGCATGTGACGAGGTCATGACATCTTCTGGACGAACATATAGCCAGTTGCCATCATTGTCGCGTCGGTCGTAGAAGACGTAACGAGTTGATTGTTCGATAGGGGAGCCACCAATGCGTCGATCTTCTAATTCCTTGGTCGCTAGCATGGAAATACCTTCGAATGAGATATGTGCTCCTTCTAGCTCACCGACTGAATCATCGCCAAAAGCGATCAATACACGCTCAATCAGGTTCTGAGCACGCTGAGCATCGACTGTTCCTTCGTTAATAAACTCTTTGAGCAAGGTTTCTCGAAAACCACCCGGTGCGCGACTATAGCGGGCGTAGATTGCACCCGTTAATCCAGTGAGTCCAGTTACAGCAAAAACATCATCTGTGGCTGAACTAACGTATTTTTCTAGCAATTTGCACTCTTCTGGAGTGAATTTAGACATGTGACAGGTGGTTATTTTCGTTCGAATCTTAACGATTGATCGAGGTAGTGTCATCCACAGGTCAGTCGGTTTGAATATAGTCGTCTTTATGTGGTTGGCGTTGTAAGCTGGTGACATGTCTCCGGCTGTAGTTGCCGGTTCGGTGATAAATAGATGAAATTTTCATGATTATGACTAAGAAGGGAATTTGTGTCGTTATTATTGGTGTTGTTGGTAGTGGCAAAACGACCGTTAATAGGCGATTGGTTGAGACTCTGCCAGATGCGGTTATAATGCGTACCTTTACTACTCGGGCATTGCGGCCAGGTGAGGCCGAGAGTGGAGATCGCTATTCTGTAAGTCATGAGGAATTCAAGCGTCGAGTAGTGGATGGAGAGATGATCGAATGGAATGAACATTTTGGTCATTTCTATGGTTCTTCCGCCAAACTACTTAGCGAACTGACTGATAAACATCAAGTTGTATTGGTTAACGTTAACCATGTTGGCGCACGTGCTTTTCAACAGAAGGTTCTTAATCTACTGACTATCTTTTTATCTGTACCACTTGATCAGATCGCTGGACGCATTAAACAACGCAGTAAAATGACTGAACAAGAGTTGGAATTACGTCTGGAGGCGGTAAAGGATGAATTAGCTGCTGCCAGCGAATTCGATTTTATTGTCGACAATCCGGATGGTTGTCTAGAGCGAGCTGTTGAGAGGATTCGGGAAATTATTCTCGGACGACTTTTGGAACAATCCAAATCGTAAAAAATTTTGGGGTACCAAAAAACCATCTGTTAGGTCGATGGTTTTTTTGGTGTTCGGGTTTGAGTTTATCCGGTACTACCAAACCCATTTCGATTGGTTGAAGTGACAGTTTCGCGTTCGACCAGTTCGACCTGAGCGATCGGCACAATGAGTGCTTGGGCGATTCGTTCACCGCGCTCAACTGTGACTTGTTGGTTGGTCCAGTTCATGACTTGAACACTGAGTTCATCATTAGGACCGCAGAAATCTTGATCGATGATACCAATTCCGTGCGGTACTGATAGTCCTTTTTTTGGAGTGGATGACCTAGCAGCCAATAGTAGAGTGAAGCCTGGCGGGATTTGTACTATCAAATTAGCAGGAATCAAGGCTAGTGCATTCGGTTGGACTGTTGTGGTTTCTCGTGCGTAGAGGTCGAAGGCAACCGACCCCGGTGTTTCGTATTTGGGTAAAGGAAGTGTCTTGTCAATTCGGGTGATTGGTAGCTGCATAATGTGGCTTGAAGCAAGGATGGCGACCGGTCAGGTGTACCGGCTGCGGCTAGCTGTTCTAGCTTACAATATTCCGGTAGCATCTGCTACTGCTTCGATCAAGAATTGTGCAGCGGAGAAAGAGATCATCATAATGATTAGTCCAATAACTGCATCCTTAATTCCACCAATAGCCTGACTTTTAACTTCTTCATTGCCACCATGCGTCATGTATTTGAAACCGGACAGCATAATCATGAGAACTAAAATGAAACCTACTAGTCCGAGCAAAGATCGAATAATACCACTAATTAGAATCCGAATGTCGTTGCTAGGTAGACCAAATGACATTGCAAAGTTCATTCCAAGATCGACTTGTGCTGAGGCTGCCGATGCGAAAACCGCGAATAGAAAGCCACTGACCAGCAGAGTAGTCAGTAGTCTTTTTTTGTGGTATAGCTCCTTTTTTTTGGGCCTGATGATCACCATTTTAGTATTTGATTCGGTGAAATCTATATCAATAATTTATGATTTCGTCAAGCCTTTTATATAGTTCCTCGAGAGTTCCGGAATTATCTATGGTATTTATCGCTTGAGCCATTACTTCTGGAATCATGGATTCAGTTTCGGCATTCTCGTACGTTACGAATTGTTCCCATGTCATATTGTTTTCATCTTCCTTTTCCTTGCGGAAAAGAATTCGTTCGTAGCGGATCCTTGCTGGAGCGTCAATGGCGATAAGCGTGAACTCCGGCATATTCTTGAGGGCGGAGATATCGCCGGAACGTCGGATGTTGTTAATGGCGATAAGTGTGTCGTTGGTATTCATTGCGTCCATCGCCATTACCTTTGCATAAAGGTTTTGGCCAAACGTTTCTCGTGTTACTTTAGAGAACAAAATAAGATTTTCCCGTGTCACAGGAAGACCGAGTCGTTCAAGACAGTCTTTCATGGGTGTAGAGAATTTAAAAATCGTTGCACCGTACTTTTCGCATAAATAGTCGGTACATGTGTCTTTGCCAGCACCCTGCTTACCCACGAATCCGATAATGCGTTTTTTCATGTTTTTTGTCCTTCCTCTGTTGCGACCTTCTTTTCAATTGGAGCTTTAAAGATTTCCTCGGCACGGCTAATCCAGCCCTCACTGGGTTGGTAAAGCATGAATTTAATACCAGCTTTTTCGCACTCCTCACGAATAGTGGAATCGCGGTAGATTTGTCCTGCGACGATTTTTTTCACCCCGCCCATCACAAGTTTTTTGAAGCAGTGATAACACGGTGAGTATGTGGTGTAAATGGTGGAATCAGAAGTGGAAACACCACCAAGTAACGCAGCCTGTAGTATGCAATTTTCCTCCGCATGGATGGTGCGTATACAGTGCCCTTCTTCCATTTTGTGTCCTTTTTCGCCATCACAGTGTGGTAGTCCTGGCGGTGCTCCGTTGTATCCTGTGGAAACAATGCGCTTATTTTTGACGAGTACTGCACCGGCACGGAGTCGTTCACAGGTGGAACGTGTCGCGACGATCTTAGCAATACTCATGAAGTAGTCATCCCAGGTTGGACGAGTATAAGTATTCATATAATTAAAGAATAAGTGATGTCTATGGAATGGACAAGTTGAGTTAAAATTTAAACTATAATAATGAAAAACGGCCCAATAAGGCCGTTTTTCTGTTAACTAATACCGAAGTTAAGCGGCGACCTTGACTCCAGGTCCCATAGTCGAAGCTAGAACCACACTTTTGATATAAGTACCTTTGGAGGTGCTGGGTTTAGCACGTTTTAATGATTCCAAAAAGGCAGTGAAGTTTTCGATTAGTTGCTCGTCGCTGAATGAGGCCTTGCCGATTGCTTGATGTACATTGGCAGTATCGTCGCATTTGAAAGCAATCTTGCCGCCACGCATGTCCTTGACCGCCTGCCCGACGTTCTGGGTGACAGTGTCGTTCTTGGGACTCGGCATCAATCCACGTGGACCCAGAATTTTGGCTACCTTGGCCAGCTTAGGCATCATATCCGGCGAAGCGATGGCTACATCAAAGTCGCATTTACCAGTCTTAACAATCTCAGCCACTAATTCCTCGCCGCCGACCATTTCGGCACCCGCATCCTTGGCATCCTTTTCATGCTCTGGAGAGGAGACGAAGGCAGCAATACGTTTCTTTTTACCTGTACCATGCGGCAGATTGGCAGTGGTACGAACTTGCTGATCACTTTTCTTGGGATCCACTCCTAAACGAACATGAACTTCGATGGTAGAGTCGAATTTAGTGTTGGAGGTCTTCTTGACCAAGGTAATCGCTTCGGTCAGCTCGTAGACCTTGTTGTCGTCGAACGATGTCCTTAGTTCGTTATAGCGCTTTCCGTGTTTCATATTGATGGTGGTTCAGGCGAGCTGCCGGTAGCGGCTCTCCCACAATAATTAATCTGATTGAATATTGATTTGTCAATTTATAAACTACGGCTTTACCTCGAGTCCCATTTGACGGGCTGTGCCTTCAATAGTGCGCATGGCCGCTTCGATGTCGCTGGTGTTCAGGTCAGGCATTTTTTTTTCGGCAATCTCGCGAATTTGAGCCTTGGTTACAGAACCGATCTTTTCTGAGAGAGGTTTACCCGATCCTTTTTTGATACCCGCGGCCTTTTTGAGTAATTCTGCAGCCGGCGGGGTCTTGAGGATGAAAGTGTAGGTCCGGTCCTCGTAGACAGTGATTACGACCGGAGTGATATCACCATTCAACTGCTGTGTCTGAGCATTGAATTTCTGACAGAACTCCGCGATGTTGAGGCCATGCTGACCCAAAGCTGGGCCGATAGGTGGCGCTGGATTAGCCTGACCAGCAGGAATTTGTAGCTTAATTTGAGTTTTTACTTTCTTGGCCATAATTAATGTGATTGGTTGATTCCGTTCGAAACGGGCCTTTTTAGGCACTTTATCGATACGGAGAGAAGCGATCCCGAGTCCACCGGAATCCTCCGTACGTCTGCCGTAGACTAACGGTTTTTGGTAGTTTTGGCAAGAGCCAGCCTGCTATTCAGAATAAGTGGCTGTCTGTATTTAGCTAAGCATGGATAGGTATTAAGATGGTGATAGATTATTTTTGGACCAAAAACGTCGGGCATGTGACCCGACGCTCGGTTTTTTGATTTTTAATCAAACCAGCCTAATACCGATCTCTAGTGCACCGAATTTTACTTCGTCTTCAGGTGAGTAGTACTGACGTAGTCCTTCGATAAAGTTATCTTTATCGGAAGTCGGATATCGTTTCTTTACTCCTTCATACAAATCGACGAAGTTTGGATAGGTGTTTAGCGATATTACCTTAACTATTAGCTTCTCCTTCAAGTCAGGTCGCCGGCTGAACTCAATTTGGTCGCCGATTTTGATCAGCTTTCTCTTTTCGTCATTAAGTCGTAATTCGTCTATTTTTTGACCGGATTTGATCCGATCAAATGGATACGGATGCAGTTTCATTCCGTGTACAGATATCTTTTTATTATCCATACTCTCGTCTTGATTTTTCTGATTCGAAACGAGTCTAAACCTTCTTGATCTGCAGGAAGTCGAGTTCGACCGGAGTTTCGCGTCCGAACATCGAGACTAAGACTTTAATCTTGCCACGGGACTGATCGATTTCGGAAACTTTGCCTTCGAAACCCTTGAACGGACCGTCAGTAATGGTAACTGCAGAGTTGACCTCGACATCGATTTTGTATTCTGGCTCGTCGACACCCATGCGTTTTTGCAGCGCCTTGATCTCTGGGTCGGACAGGGGAGTAGGGATGGTGCCAGTGCCAATGAAGCCGGTGACGTTTGGTGTGTTGCGGACCACGTACCAGGAGTCATCGTTCACGAGCATTTCAACCAGTACGTAGCTGGGGAAGATTTTTTCTTCCACTACTTTGCGTTTACCATTCTTGATCTTAATTTTCTTTTCTTTGGGAATTAGCACATTAAAAATCTTCTCCTGCATGTCCATGGATTCAATGCGCTGTTCCAGATTATGTTTGACGTTCTCCTCGTAACCCGAGTGAGTGTGGATTGCGTACCAGCGTCGTCCACGTTTTTCTACCTGTTTCGGCATAGGTTTGAATGTAGGCGGGCAGCTGGGTGCCCGGAATGTACGTTAGTTCTTTTGGAAATAATAATGATTTGTCTGATCTAGCCGAGGATCTGTCGGAAGCCAATCTCGAATAGTTTGTCTGCTAGTGCGAAGAAGGCACCCATGGCGACTGAGATACTAATCACAACCAGAGTGTCCCGGATAATTTGTTTACGAGTAGGCCAAGAAACTTTCTTGAGCTCCTCGCGGGAGTTGCGAGCGTAGTTAACTAACGGATTGTTGCTTAGTGATAAATTGGCCATATTTTTTGGTCCTAAAAACCGCCTGGTGGCGGCTCTTTTGAATGACTGGACTATACATTATATGTTCGGTTGATGCAAGTCCTTGACTGGATTTAACGAGTTTAGGCATAGTTTATTCTAAATCAAAACGTCCCCGTGATCCGGGGACGTTCGGTATCGGTTAAGAAATTGGAATTGATCCTAGATATCCAAGTTCTTCACATTCTTGGCGTGGGTCTGAATGAAGCGCTTGCGCGGCTCTACTTCGCTGCCCATCAACACGTCGAACACTTGGTCGGCCCGGGTCGCATCCTCGATGGTCACGAGTTTCATGACGCGCTTCTCTGGATCCATGGTCGTCTCCCAGAGTTGTTCCGGGTTCATTTCACCCAAACCTTTGTAGCGTTGGATACTGATGCCGGTCGAAGTTTTAATTTCACCACCCTCCTGCTCACCGCCTTCAGTCTCAACTTGTTCAATTTCTTTTTTAACCTTACTAACGGATTTGCTATCGCCAGTCATGGAGGCAATAAACCGATCACGTTCTTCGTCGGAGAAAGCGTAGTGAAATTCTTTACCTTTTTGGAGACGATAAAGCGGTGGTTGGGCGATGAATAGGTGGCCTTGCAGAATCAACTCTTGGAAGTAACGGTAGAAAAGAGTCAGTAACAGGGTGCGGATATGTGCACCATCAACATCGGCATCGGTCATGATAACGATTCGTTCGTAGCGCAGACCTTCAATATTGAACTGGTCGCCGATGTTGGTGCCAAGAGCGATGATCAACGATTTAATTTCATTGTTGGTCAGAATTTTATCGAGTCGGGCCCGTTCTACATTTAGTATTTTACCGCGGAGGGGGAGGATGGCCTGGGTTTCGCGGTCGCGTCCTTGCTTGGCTGATCCACCGGCCGAGTCTCCCTCGACCAGAAACAGTTCACTTCTTGATGAGTCGCGGGTTGAACAGTCGGCTAATTTACCAGGTAGAGTTAGACCTTCAAGCATGCCCTTCCTTAATATGGTGTCTCGGGCTGCACGCGCCGCCAGTCTGGCTCTGGCTGCAATGACACACTTCTCGATGATCGCCTGGGCATCTTTAGGATTTTCTTCTAAGAAGATTTCTAATTCTTCGGCTAGTACTGCCTCAACAGCGGTACGAGCTTCAGGGTTGCCGAGTTTAGCCTTGGTTTGGCCCTCGAATTGTGGTTCCTTCAGTCGGATGCTGATGACTGAAGTTAGCCCCTCACGCGAGTCGTCACCAGTAATGTTATCGTCCTTCTCTTTGAGGATGTTACTTTTGCGAGCGTAGCTGTTTAAAACTCGAGTCAAAGCTGTTCGGAAGCCGACCACATGCATACCACCCTCTGGGTTGTAGATGTTGTTAGCGAAGGCATAGGCATTCTCTTTGTAGTCGTCGGTGTATTGAAAAGCAATCTCAACTTCGCCAACATCATCGCGTTCTTTTCGGACGTAGAAGATGTTGGGGTGACGAACATCTTTTTGGTGATTCAGGTGCCAGACGTATGACTTCACTCCACCTTCAAAATGGAAAGTATAATCTTTTTCCAGTTCTTTACTGCGGCGATCATAAATGCACATTGTCACACCAGCAGTTAAGTAGGCTTGCTGTCGCAAGTGGGCGATCATGGTATCCCAGTTGAACTCCAAAGTTTGAAAGATACTACTGTCTGGATTGAAAGTGATTTTGGTACCAGTACCACGGATCGCTTTGATAGCCTTAACCTTACCCTGTGGAATACCACGCTTGTATTCTTGAACCCACAATTGTCCATCTCGTTTAACTTCGGCTCGAACATGGGTGGATAGAGCGTTAACAACCGAGACGCCGACGCCGTGTAGTCCGCCTGAAACTTTGTAGCCGCCTGCACCGAACTTACCGCCGGCATGTAGCTTGGTCATGACTAGTTCCAGCGCCGATTTACCGAACTGTTTGTGGGTGTCGACTGGAATACCGCGGCCATCATCGTCAACTGAAACCCCACCGCTCTTTTCAAGGGTGATGGTGATGGTGTTGCAGTGTCCGGCCATGGCTTCGTCGATCGAGTTATCGACTACTTCCCAGATCAAATGATGTAGACCCTCGGGACCGGTAGATCCGATGTACATGCCTGGCCGGCGGCGAACCGGTTCCAGTCCTTCGAGTACTGTGATTTGTCCAGCACCGTATTCGTCGGCGCCGGTATGTCCATCAGCTCCCTTTTTGCGAATGGCTGTACCTTTGGCCGGTGCGGCTTTTTTAACTTCTTTATTCTTGGGTTTTTTGCTCGTCTTTTCGGCCATAAATAGGGTCATTTGAAAATCCGCGTCTGCGGATCTGTACGACGGGATATTAGCATGTTAATCGGCTATCGGCAAGGCTGTTCGGTCTGATTTAGGTCGGTCTTTTTAATAACTGTTTACACTATTATATCTCGTTAGTCTTTAGTGGTCGGTCTTTAAAACTTGGGTCGTGTTGATTGAGTCTGGTATCATTCTTCTGTAACACCTCATCGACTTTTATGGAGATTGTTCCAGGTAGCAACGAAGAAAAACTCACCGAGGGTCAACTTAAGTGGGGATTGTGGTGGGTGAATCATCGTGGTCAGCTTAAGACAGCTGCAACGATTCTGTTAGGCACAGTCGCTTTTGTTCTATTAGCTTACGGATCTTGGGGCTTTGCCGACTGGTTTTTCGGTTCTGGTGTGCGTGAACGTGCTGGTACTGTCACTCTGACTCAGAACCTGACCGACTACACTAGCTTTCGTGAGGCAGCAATGCCGGAGAAATTATCTATTCAACCGACAATGACTTTGCCGGCCGGTGAAGGCAAGTACGATTTACTAGCTCGAATGATCAATCCAAATCGACGCTGGTGGGTCGAATTTGATTTTCGATTTGTTGATGCTGGTTTGTCGGATCGTCTCCAGCATGGCTATCTACTACCGACTGACTCGCGTTTTTTGTACCAACTAGGTGTCAGTTCCGATCACAAGCCAAGTCCTACGTTCGAGATTACCGATATTACCTGGCATCGGGTGGATGGACACGAGGTGCAACCAGATTATCTGACTTGGGCCACAAAGCGACTGAACTTTATTATCGATCGACCAGAGTTTGTTCCGCCGGATGCGAAGTCAGCTCTGCCGGTTAGTCGAGCCCGTTTTAGTGTTACCAACGACACAGCTTTTAGCTATGTCTCAGTGCCGTTCTTGGTAACACTTTTGAGTGGTGAGCGAGTTGTAGCAGTGAATCGAGTAGTGGTCACTGGACTGAAAGCCGGAGAGATTCGCGAGGTTGAATCAAGTTGGTTCAATGACTTACCAAGCGTGACTAGAGTTGAGGTGAAATTGGAGTTGAACATTTTTGATTCGACGGTTTATCTGGCGCCGGAAAGTTAATGGAAGTGTTATGGTGAACACGAGCCGCTACTGAGCGGCTTTTTTGTTCACTTGTGTTTAGTGCTAAAAAGGCATTATTTGATTACACCTCCTTCGTCTTTCAAAGTATTTTTTGACGTTTGAGTGACTGAACACCTAAACTTATCACATTGATTTTTCTTTCATGCCACGTACTTCACCCTACGACGTGTTTAAATTTGACTGGCTTCTCTTGGGGGCCAGTGCTTTGTTGGTGGTTTTTGGGCTGACTGCACTCTACAGCACTTCACTGGCAGGTGTTGGTAGTGTACTTACATCGAATGGATCGTCTACTATTCCTGACCTGGGTAATTTTTGGAAGCAACTCTGGTTCGCTATTTTTGGTCTGGTGTTGGTAGTAGCTCTTCCAGCTTTTGACTATCGATCATTGGCACGAATCTCCAGACAATTGTTGATGTTGTCAGTGGTTTTACTGCTAGCTGTTTTGGTTTTTGGTTCCACTGTTCGTGGAACTACTGGTTGGTTTGGTATTGCTGGTTTTGGTATTCAGCCAGTTGAGTTAGCCAAGCTTTTTATTATTATTTTTCTGGCCAAGTATCTTAGTGACTACGCTGGACAAGGACGGGAGCTGCGACATGTTTTAGTTTCTGGTTTAGCGATGTTGCCAATAGTCGCATTGGTTTTATTGCAACCAGATTTTGGTTCAGCTTTTTTGCTAATGGTTGTTTGGGGTGTGCTGGTCATGGTTGCTGGTATTAGGCGTTCACACCTCCTGTTTATGGTTATTGGATTGGCTGTGGCTGCGGTGCTAGCCTGGACATTACTCTTACGTCCTTACCAGAAGGATCGTATTACATCATTTCTGGATCCAAATAGTGATCCACTCGGTCGCGGTTACAATGTCACACAGTCAGTTATTGCTATTGGTTCTGGTGGTCTAACCGGGAAGGGGATGGGTTATGGTTCGCAGAGTCAGTTACGTTTTCTACCAGAGAGACAGACTGACTTTATTTTTGCAGTCATTGCCGAAGAGCTCGGATTCGTCGGAGTGTTTGTTTTGTGTCTGCTCTTTGGTGTGGTGTTTTGGCGTGGTTATCGATTGGTGATCTCCGCTCGTGATGATTTCTCTGCATATCTCGCGCTAGGTATTACTATCTCGATTGCTGTAGAAGTGTTTGTTAATCTCGGTGGTAATTTGAGATTAATGCCAGTGACTGGTGTAACGCTACCGTTTGTTAGTTATGGTGGCAGTTCTCTCTTGGTTAAATTCGTCATGATTGGTGTGCTGGAATCAATGTCTATGAAGGGAATTAAGAGTTAGGTTTGACAGCCTGTGGATTTTTTCGTTGACCGAAGGCTAAAAAAATGGTACGATTACGGCAGAGCTGCGGATAAAAAAACAAAAAAGCCGTAGCACAAAAAACAAAAATATGTCCTTACCTTTTAGTAATAGTCCAAAACGGGCTGACTCGTCTTTTTGCGGAGAAGACGTAAAGTTGATTTCTTATTGTCCGCTCTGTGAGTCAAGTTATACTCCATCGCAGACTCAGGTTTTGGGAGAGAAAGAAGGTAGTCATCTGCTCCACATGAAGTGTGGAAATTGTTCCAACGCAATTCTAGCGTTGGTTATTATTTCTACGGCTGGTGTTAGTTCGGTTGGATTGTCTACTGATTTGGCTTCTGATGAGGTCGATCGTTTTAAGACAGGACCAGCAGTTAACACTAATGATGTAATCGACATGCATCATCTACTACAGGACGAGGATGCAATGTTTGCTCAGTTGGGTTGCTAGGCTATTTCGTATGACGGTGGCATCAACAACCGTGGAACATAACGGTTGTTCACCATGAATACTAATGCTTGATAGCGGATATTGTTTGTTGGCCAAGCAGTCCTCCTAAGGAGGGGAGTCGAGAAACAAGAAGGAACGGTCTTTTGAATAGATTGCCATAGTTGGTCTTATGATTTACTAGGCACACGGTCGGGCGGCGGCCCGGCTTTTGTTTTCCTTGTGATTAGGATTATGACCATTCGGTCTTGCCAAAAAAAGCCAAACAGGGTATAAATGCACGCGTGAAATTGGCTTGGCAATATTAACCGTCAGTCCGGACCGCCCTCTAGTTGGCCGTCTGAAACCGATTTCGACTAAGACACTACCTTTTAGTAGAATTAATATGGAAACGTTCAAGTTGAATGCTAGTATTCGAGAAAGGACCGGCAATCAAGTCGGTGCGCTTCGTCGAGAAGGCCTGGTTCCGGCCGTGGTTTATGCGAACGGTATCGATAGTATCAATCTGTCTCTGAATGGTCGGGAGCTGGAGAAGATCTATTCCGAGGCTGGAGAGTCATCTTTGGTGGAGTTATCTATTGATGGACAGTCGCCTCGCATGGTGGTAATTAAGTCGGTCCAGCATGGCCCACTTAGGAGTGACATTATTCATGTCGATCTGGTTGAGGTGAAGATGGGCGAGAAGATGGAAATTTATGTCGAGTTCGAGTTTGTTGGAGAATCACCAGCCATTAAAGCATCGGGTGGTATGCTCGGACGGAGCATGGATGGAGTTGATGTTCGTTGTCTGCCGAAGGACTTGGTTCAGAATATTCAGATCGATCTTGGTCTACTCAAGAATGTTGGTGACGTCATCCATATTAAAGATTTGGTTGTGCCGGAAGGTTTCGAGATATTAGCCGAGCCAGATGATGTCATTGCTACCGCCAGTGCTGCCGAGGAGGTTGAGGAAGAAACGATTACTACTCCAGCTGATGTTGAATCAGTACAGGTAGTTGGCAAGGGTGGTGATAAAGACAAGCAGGAAGAGTCAGGGAAATCCTAGGAAAAATAATGTGTGTCGTTTAGCGACAGGATTCATTTTTGAGAGATGTTAGATCCGGAGAGCAAAACCGTCCGTAGGCAAACCGATGCCCGTCGGGCGGTTTTTGCTATTGGAGCCGATTTTTGGCGTGGGTCGGCCGGTTGGGTGCTGGTGTTGGCAATGCTACTAGTCGGAGTTGCAGCCATTTCTTTTACTTATTGGTCTGGCGATGACGCTTGTGGGTTAGTCTCGACGGAGTTGGAATTGTCGGAGTTGGCGGAGGCTGGCTCAACCATAAATGGTCTCTTGCCGTCGGATCAGCTTAGAAGTGTTGTCGATGGCCGGTCGTTGGTCGATCGTGAGGAGGAACGACTGTTTACCGTGGTTTTAGATAATATTGCTGAAGCTAGACCAGCCGCATCAATCGCCACTGCTACTTTGGTTTGGGAAGCGCCAGTCGAAGGTGGAATCACCAGATTACTAGCACTATTTCGTGATGATGCCGATCTTAGACGAATTGGTCCGGTGCGTTCGGTTCGTCCGTATTTCGTTGACTGGACCGAGGAGTACGGTGCGGTTCTAACTCATGTCGGTGGCAGTCCGCAGGCTTTGTCGCGACTACATAGCTCTGACCTGTTTGAGCTGGATGAGATGCGTCAAGGTGGATATTTTTGGCGTGACCGATCGAGGAGCGCACCGCACAACGTGTATACGTCATCCGATTTATTGCATGAGGCCTTGGTCGATTATGGAGAGTTGGAAAGCAATATCGATCTAGATACTAATCGGCCTTTTAAGATGTCGAATTTAGAAACGGTTGATTATGGCGATGTTAAAGAAATCGAGATAAGTTTTGGTTCGCCGGACTTTGATGTGACTTGGGCTTTTGATGCCGACACTGGAACCTATCTACGTCATCAGGGAGCGGGCAAATTTTTGGATGAGAGTCAGACACTCGTCGCGGCAGATAATGTTATAGTTCAGATCACTGATATTAGTGTAATAGATTCGATTGGTCGTCGGTCGATTCGGACTTCGGGAATTGGTTCTGCTCTTCTGTTTCAGGATGGTCGAGTCAAGGAAGTTCACTGGTCTAAAGTAGAGAACGATCGAACTAGGTTTTTGGATATTGAAACCAGTGATGAATTACCACTTAACGTTGGAACTACCTGGATTGAAGTGGTCGGAGAAACTAAAGCTGTTTCGTACTAATAGTGTTTAATAATTCGTCTGCCTGCTGGACGGATTTTTTGTTTATGGCAAATAATGAAACTTCGTTGTATTTAAAAACATCCGGCAAACTGGATGTCTTTGATTCCTAATTAAGAAATGAGAAGGGGAGTCAGAATAGTTTAGCCGTAAGTCCGATTTTTGAGTCATTATTCGTATTCGAAGTGATTGGTGTGATTTCTGTTGGAGTAAATCTGACTGTGATTTCTGAACTTAGTGTCTCGAATTGTTCTGGTAGATGCTCGAAGAACAGTCGGATCGACGTTGGTCGTCCTTTCAGAAAGAGTGCTTCAAGTCGGTCGAGTAGTAGGCGATAGATGAGGAGTCCATCTGGTCCACCATCGAGCGCGGTTCGTGGTTCGAAGTCACGCACGTCGGGAATTAGGTTTTTTAGTTGATCAGTCGGGATGTATGGCAAGTTCGCCAGAATAATTAGAGGTACGTCGATTGACCAGCTTTGTTGTAGTGGATCAGTCAGTTCGCCGAGTAGGAAATTAACATGTCCACCGATATTGTTCACTTCAGCGTTACGTCGGGCGACCTGCAAGGCTAATTCAGACGTGTCGGTGGCTAGTACTCGAGCTATCGAAGACTCGAGAGCCATAGTAATTGCAATACAACCACTGCCGGTTCCTATATCCCAAATGTCGGTCGGTACGTTGTTGTTTATTAATTTCAATGCGGCTTGGACTAAGATTTCTGTCGCTGGTCTAGGTATGAGTGTATCTTTAGAGATCTCGAATTTTCGTCTAAGAAAATTTGTCTGACCAGTAATTCGTTCTAGTGGCTCGTGCCGAAGACGTCGTTCTATCATTTCCGTAAGCAGACTCTCTTGGTCTGGCAGAAGAAGGACCTCGGGATGAATTAATTGTGTTTCTTTTGATTGACTTGTAGCCCAAGACAAAAAATCCGCTGTTTCCCGTTCCGGGTCTGATCCAGGGCAACGGTGTTCGCGGAGTTTGGAGAGAGTAAGAATGTAGGCCTCTCCTAGATTCATGTTATTTATTGATCTGTTGAATGTCTCCTTTGATAATGTGTTCTCTCATCCATTCAGTAGCCATTTTAATGTCTTGGGGGTAGCCGATTGGAAACCAGGATTCGGCTTCTACTACTTTGACTTTTTCTCTTTGAGCCATGGATGAGATGGTGTGCGGTAGTCCGAATTCTGATCCGTCGCCGATCGGAACCAAGTCATAGTCGAAGAAACGTTGATCAATCACGTAGGCTCCAATATTAACTAGTCCACCCAAACCTTGTGGTTCATCGCGACTGACACCAGTTAGGTATCCATTTTCATCTATGGATAACAAACCAAATCGTCCATTGTCCGCTAGGCGTAATCCAAGAGCAGCTAACTCATAACAGGCAAGTCGTTGCAAATCAGCTGGTAGATATAAATCATCACCGTTTAACACCATGAAACGATGATCGAGTAGTGGACGAGCAACATGCACCACATGTCCAGTTCCCTTTAGTTCAGTTTGGACAACATAACGAATCGATCGTCCATGCCAATGTTCACCAAAATGTTCGGTGATTTGTTCTTTTAAATAGCCGACAACAACAATGACTTCTTTAATCTCTGGTGGTAGGGCATCGATGGACCATTCTAGAATCGGCCGACCAGCAATTTGAATCATTGGTTTAGGTTGTTCGTCGGTCAGTGGACGCAGACGTTGACCTCGTCCGGCAGCCATTAGAACCGCCTGTCTGGGTATCGAAGATTTGGTTTTTTCTTTGTCTAACGACATGGGTATTTTTGTCGATTTAAAATCCATTTCAATCAATCGAAGTCAGACCAGATCGGACTGCATTTATGACTGGATCCAGATGACCATCGAGTATTTGGTCAATGTTGTGCCAGGACTTTTTGATGCGATGATCAGTAATGCGGTCCTGAGGAAAGTTGTAAGTCCTGATTTTCTCCGAGCGATCGCCTGTGCCGACTTGTCCGCGGCGTAAAGAATCTTCAGTAGCCCGACGTTTTTCTTCTTCCATGGCTAATAGTCTGGCTCTCAGAATACCCATGGCACGTTCTTTGTTTTGTGCCTGAGAGCGTTCATCCTGACATTGGACCACAATATTAGTCGGTAGATGAGTAATACGCACAGCTGAATAGGTTGTCTGTACACTCTGTCCGCCGTGGCCTCCAGCCAGAAAAGTGTCGATACGCAAGTCTTTGGCCTCAATCTTTAGATCAATCTCTTCAGCTTCTGGCATGACGGCAACTGTGGCGGCAGAGGTATGGATTCGTCCGGCTTTCTCGGTCTCCGGCACACGCTGAACGCGGTGCACTCCACTCTCGAATTTTAGTTGACGATAAACATTACTACCTTCAATGAGCATGATGCCTTCTTTGAGTCCGCCTAACTCGGTTCGGTTAATAGAGACAGATCCAGTCTTCCAATTTTTGAGTTCAGCGTAGCGGGCATACATGCGGAAAAGTTCAGCTGCGAATAGAGAGGCCTCATCTCCGCCCGTTCCAGCTCGTATTTCAAGGTAGACATTTTTACTATCGAGTGGTTCAGGTGGAACCAATACGGCGGCTAGTTCAGTCTCAAGACTAGATAGTTCATCAGCCAAACTTGAAGATTCGGTTTCGGCTAACTGCCTCATTTCTTCATCATCTGTATCCTCTGCTGTGGTTCGTGCCTCTTCAAATGCATTTTTAGTTTGTTCATATCTAATACCTACATTCAAGCATTCTTTGATGGCTGCGTATTCGCGGTTTGCTTCTTCAAGTCGTTTAGGATTAGCAAAGATGGCAGGATCTCCAAGGAGAGCTTCTAATTCAGAAGCTCGTGTCCGTTTATTGGCTAGTGCAGTCTTGAAGTCCATACAAAAACGCGGGAACGATCAACGCGGATTCATTTCCATGGGTATCCGCATGCCGTGCTCCCGCGTTTAGGTCGATCGATTTATTTTTCGCTCTGTTTATTGGTAGTTTTCCGACGAGCGACTTTCTTTTTTTTGCTGTCGACAGCTGTGGTCGACTTCTTGGCCGAGCGCTCCTCGAATTTCTCGACTCGACGTGCTGTGTCGACCAGTTTTTGTTTGCCAGTATAGAACGGATGGCAGTTGGAGCAGAGCTCTACATTGATCTCCTTGATCGTAGCACCGACAGTAAAAGTGTTACCACAAGCACAGGTGACCTTGGCGTCCGGATAATAAGTAGGATGTATACCTTTCTTCATATAGTGATGGTTTGGCCTCTTTGACGGAGGGAGATTAGCATCAGCCTTTTAATTGTGCAAGCCTCGGGGTCGAAGTGAATGATTTTGGTTTGATTGTAGGTATTGGTTCTGTATTGGTTTTAGTGTCTTTTTGAATCCGATTTCAGTGATCGGGTTATGCCTGTTTCTAGCTTGGATATTTAGTTTTGGCACTGTTTTTTGTTAGTAGTATTACTCTCAACCTTTTGATATCATGTTAAAGATGTGACTAGTACTACCTGGATAAAAAGATGGAGTTAAAAGTTGACTCAAAAAATAAATTGAGGTTTTGGTCCGTAACTTCTGTTGTTGCGGTCATTCTTTTTTCGTTCCTAGGGATTTTTCATGCTGAGACGGTACTGGCTGCTGGCTTCGCTGGAGGTACGGGATCGGTTGGAGACCCATATCAAATTTCAACCTGCGTTCAGTTGCAGGAGATGCAAAACTATAGATCTTCATTTTTCGTTTTAACTGGTGATATAGATTGCAGTGCAACTTCGGGGTGGAATGGTGGTGCTGGGTTCGTACCTGTTGGCTCTAGTTATTCTGTACCATTCTCTGGTGGTTTTGATGGTGGTAATTACACCATCAGTGATCTCTACATCAATCTACCAGCGACCGATAACGTTGGTCTGTTTGGTTATGTAATGTCCTCACAAAATAATTACATAAAAGATTTGAAACTATCTAATGTTACGATTATTGGCAAACCAATGTCGGTCCATTAGCTGGCACCAGTCGTAGCATCACCAACTCTAATGTTTCGGTAATTGGAACTAGTAGTGTGACCGGCACTTCTGTCTGTGGAGGTTTATTTGGTTACGGTTACAATGCGATTACTTGGTATTCCTCTTCGAATAGTACGGTGTCTTGTTCTGGTGGTTCAGTCGGAGGATTAATTGGAGCAAGTGGAAATGCCGATTACACTTATGACTCTTTCGCTACCGGGGCAGTTACTGGTTCCAGCCCTGTTGGAGGATTAGTAGGGTCGATGAGTACGACCAGCTGCTATATCTATCGTTCGTACGCTACCGGAACTGTTTTTGGTACGAGTTATATTGGTGGTTTGATAGGTTGGTTTAATGGTTATATTTATAATTCTTTCGCTACCGGGGCAGTTACTGGTTCCAGCTCTGTTGGTGGCCTGGCTGGGGCATATTGGATCGGTTCGATCGCTGGAAGCTATTGGGACGTCTATCGTACCGGTCAAGCAAGCTGTTCTAGTAATGGAAATACGGGTTGCACAGGTAAGAATTCTGGAAATTCTGAGCCGAACTATTGGTTTAATAGTTCTACTAATCCACCATTCAACGCTTGGAACTTCAATGGTCTATGGAAGACTAATGGTGCTAGTTATCCGACTCTCAATTTACCGATCGTAACCGAAACCACTGCAGTTGTGGTTACAACTGACACTACTCCAGACTACACTTTCACTAGTGGTGCAGCCGGAGCAATTACTTACGGTGGAGACTGCTCCAGCGCTACAGCCACTGCCGTCTCTGGTAGCAATACCATAACCTTTAATGAGTTATCTCTCGATGCTTACACTAACTGTACTATTGCTGTCGGTGGTACCACTTTAAACGTATCTCCGTTCGAGATAATTTCTGGCTTTGCTGGCGGGGCCGGTAGTTCGGGTGATCCCTACCGAATCGCTACCTGCAGCCAACTGCAGTACATGCGCAGCTACCGTAGTTCTTATTTCATCCTAACTGATGATATCGATTGTGATGTATCACCTTGGAATACTGGCTATGGATTCGATCCTGTCGGTACCAGCGCAGCTCAATTTACAGGAGGGTTTGATGGTGATGACCATACGATTAGCGGTCTGTACATTAATCGACTTTTAACTAATTTCGTTGGTTTGTTTGGTTACGCCGATGGAACCGATACACAGTACTTCAAGGATGTAACCTTGTCTGATGTGGACATTAGCGGAGCAAGTTATGTCGGTGCATTGGCCGGTTATAATGAAGACATCAACGTTCTTAATGTTGCGCTAACCGGAACCAACACTATAACCGGTGGTAGCACATATATTGGAGGCTTGATTGGACAGGTCTCGAGCGTTCCATCGTTTATATCAGCTTCGGCTGGCGCAACTGTGACCGGCTCTACTTATGTCGGTGGATTAGTGGGTGATGCTGGCTATACCACAATCACAAACTGTTCCTCTACCAGTACAGTCACAGCTACTTCTAACTACGCTGGTGGTTTAGTGGGCCATACCACCTATGCCATCTATAATTCCTTCGCTACTGGTGCGGTTAGTGGTTATGATTATGTCGGTGGTCTGACCGGCTCTCTTGGTAGTTATGGTGTCTACAGTTCTTATGCCGCTGGTGCGGTCAGTGGTCATAATTATCTAGGTGGACTGGTTGGAGAGGGTAATATAATTCGCTACTCCTACGCTACTGGCTCGGTTACTGGCACCAGCTATTTGGGTGGGCTGGTGGGATCTAATGCTGGTAGTATCTATTTTTGTTTCGCTTCCGGTGCGGTTAGTGGTACTAGCGATAAAGGCGGATTGGTCGGGATATTGAATATTAATGGATCCGCTATGGCCGGCAACTATTGGGATGTTTATCGCACTGGCCAAGCTGCCTGCCACCCCTATGGTAGTGGTGGCTGTACTGGCATAAACTCTGGCAATTCTGATCCGAATTATTGGTTCAATACTTCATCTAGTCCTCCAATGAACAGTTGGAATTTCAATGGTTTATGGAAAACCAACGGCGCCAGCTACCCAACCTTCAACTCGCCGATGGTTTACGAGAGCACGCCGATCGTGGTTACAACTGACACTACTCCAGACTACACTTTCACTAGTGGTGCAGCCGGAGCGATCACTTATGGCGGCAGCTGCTCTAGTGCTACTGCTAATGCTGTGGTCGGTAGTAATACGGTCACTTTTGACATATTATCCACCGGCGTTTACTCCAATTGTACTATCACCATCGGTGGTACCACCTTAAACGTATCTCCGTTCGAGATAATTTCTGGCTTTGCTGGCGGGGCCGGTAGTTCGGGTGATCCCTACCAAATCGCTACCTGCAGCCAACTGCAGTACATGCGCAGCTACCGTAGTTCTTATTTCGTCCTCAATAGTGACATTGACTGTGATGTGTCACCTTGGAACATTGGCTACGGTTTCGAACCAGTCGGTGATAGTTCGACTAAATTTACCGGCGACTTCAACGGGAACGGTCATACCATTAGCGGTCTGTATATCAATCGACCCACCGCCAGTTATGTCGGGTTGTTTGGCTACACTGAAGGAAGTGACACCAAGAACATCCAGAATGTAGTTTTGGCCGATCCTGACATTACTGGGTTTAGCTATATTGGACCATTGATTGGTATTGATTCAAACACCGCAGTTTTGAATGCCTCAGTCACAGGGACGAGTACTGTAACCGGTTTTCAGTATCTTGGTGGATTAGTGGGGTACGTCACTAGTTCTACAGTAAGAAATTCTTTCTCGGTTAGTACGATTTCTGTTTTGCCTTACTATAACGTCAGTAGTAACTACAGTATCGACTATGCCGGCGGACTGGTCGGATACCTGTCAGGGGCTTACGTTTACTACTCCTACGCCACCGGGGATGTAGATGGATATAACGGCTATGATGGTGGATTGGTTGGTAGATTAGATAATTACAGCATGATTTATGTTGGTTATGCCACTGGTGCGGTCAGTGGTTATTCCCAAGTTGGTGGATTAGCGGGTGCTCTTTCCAGCTCTTACGTTTACTACTCCTACGCTACCGGCGCGGTTAGTGGCACTACTTGGTATGGTGGACTCGTTGGCTACTACAATAGCAGTACAATAACTGACAGCTACTGGGACATTTATGGTACTGGTCAGGCCGCTTGTTACAGTGGTGGCAGCACCGATTGTACTGGTAAGAATTCTGGTAATTCCGAGCCGAACTATTGGTTTAATAGTTCTACTAATCCACCATTCAACGCTTGGAACTTCAATGGTTTATGGCAGACCAATCCAGCCAGTCACCCAACTCTCTATTCGCCGACTGTGACTGAAACCACCGCGATTGTGGTTACAACCGACACCACTCCTAACTACACTTTTACGAGTGGTGCAGCTGGAGCCATTACCTACGGCGGCAGTTGTTTGAGTGCCACTGCTACGGCTGTGGCCGGTAGTAACACGATTACTCTTAATGAATTGTCCTTGGGTGCTTACACCGACTGCACTATCACTGTCGGTGGTACTACCCTAAATGTATCCCCATTCGAGATTATAACCGGTTTTGCTGGCGGTGCCGGTAGTTCGGGTGACCCCTATCAAATTTCGACTTGTGGTCAGCTGCAATACATGAGGAGCAGTCTGACTTCTTATTACGTTTTGAATAATGATATTGATTGCGATGTCGCACCGTACAATACAGGGTTCGGTTTCGAACCAATTGGTAATAGTTCGACTCCCTTTACCAAGGGTTTTAATGGTGCAGACTACACTATTGATGGCCTGTACATCAACCGTCCTGGCTCTAGCTACATCGGATTGTTTGGTTATACCGATGGGACTGATGTTGAGTATATTCAGAACGTGACTTTATCGAATGCTGTTATCGTCGGCTCTGTTTACGTCGGTCCGGTGGTTGGTTACGATCTAGACACACCAATCTTGAATGTAGCTGTCACTGGTGCGAGTAGTGTGACTTGTGTCTCTCATTGTGGTGGGTTGGTTGGATATGCTAATAGTGTGACCTTACAACGAACATCTTCATCCAGCTCAGCTGTTGGAAACACACAAGTTGGTGGACTCGTTGGTTCAATGAACGGTACCAATGGTTATGCCTACATTTACAACTCCTTCGCTACTGGTGCAGTCTCTTCTCCAATTAGTAACTCCAGCTACTACATTGGAGGACTGGTTGGTAGTAGTAATAATGCTTACTACAATTACATTTATAATTCGTATGCCACTGGTACTGTGACGGCCATTGGTAATACCTATGCTGGTGGCTTGATCGGGTATCTTTACTCCTACGGTTACACTTACTACTCCTTCGCTACCGGCGCAGTTAGTGGTACTGCCGGCTATGTAGGTGGTCTTTACGGTACTAGAAGTGGTAGTTCAGGTACCACAGCTTCTTACTTTGATATCTATGGCACCGGACAGACTGGTTGTTATGGCGGTGGAGCCACGTCCGGCTGCACCGGCGTCAATTCTGGCAACTCGAGTCCGAACTACTTTCTAGCCAACTCTACCAACCCGCCCTTCGACAGCTGGGATTTCGTCACGCCCATCTGGTACGAGACGATCGACAGCTTTCCGGTTCTTGTACAGCCCAACCCGATCGTCCAGTTCACTGCGAGTTCTTCCTCCGGAGCGGAGGGCATTTCGCCGGTGAGCATCGAGATTTCCATGGACAGCTTGGCGGCCGTCGACGTGACGGTCGACTACGAGGTGACCGGCGGGACGGCGGCGGGCGGGGGCGCGGACTACACCTTGGCGTCCGGGACGGCTACGGTCACTGCCGGAGACCTGTCTGCCAACATCAGCTTGAGCGTGGTCGGTGACGGTGTAGTCGAGGGCGACGAGACGGTCGTCGTCACCATCTCCAATCCGGTCAACGGTATCTTGGGCGCGAACACCGAATACACCTACACGATCGAAAACGACGACACGCTGCCGTCAGTGAGTCTATTGACCCCATTGGATGATGCCTCCGGCGTCTTGGCCGACTCGACCCTGTCCGTCAAGTTCGATCGGGATATGGTCGTCGGGACCGGGAATATCGTCATCTACGACTCCGGCGATACGGTGTTCGAGTCGTTCGACGTGACCACGGATGTCATCGGGTCCGGCACGGACACTATTTCCTTTTCTCCGTCGTCTATCCTCATACCGACCGTCAGCTACTATGTGCTGATTGACGCGACAGCCCTGGATGACACATACGGGAACGGTTTTGCCGGTGTCGCCGATAGTGCCACCTGGAACTTCACCGTTGAAGACAAACGAGATCAAACCATCACCTTTGGCGCCTTGGACCCCGTCACTTTCAATGACGCTCCATATGATCTCACCGGCACCGCTTCTTCAGGTCTCACCGTGAGCTACACTTCTTCAGACGAAACGGTCGCGACCATCGTTGGAGCCACAGTCACGATTGTCGGCGCCGGCACCACGACGATCACTGCTTCGCAGGCTGGAAATGCTTTATACAACGCTGCCCTAAACGTCGAACGTAATCTCACTGTGGCTAAAGACGACCAAACCATCACCTTTGGCGC
>Ga0208373_1001402_pt1 | contig 32675 bp, 28 predicted proteins | sample RifOxyC2_FD_184036 | JGI IMG/M metagenome (GOLD analysis project Ga0208373, IMG submission 184036) | Soil microbial communities from Rifle, Colorado - Rifle Oxygen_injection C2 (SPAdes) | ecosystem: Environmental > Terrestrial > Deep subsurface > Rock core/Sediment | place: Rifle, Colorado... | reverse complement strand
GTGCGATGTGGCCAATGCACCAATATTGTTGGGAATACGGGAATTCTAAACAGCGAACAAGATAGATGAGGAGGTGTCGAAATGCCCAGGGTAACCGCCAATGGTATTCAAATCGAATATGAAACATTCGGAAACCCATCAGACCGTGCGCTGCTTCTGGTCATCGGACTGGGAGGGCAACTGATCTGGTGGGATGAAAGCCTCTGCCAGGATCTTGTCTCGCGCGGTCACTATATCATCCGATATGACAACCGGGACACCGGACTCTCCACCAAATTCGATCAAGCGGGCAAACCGGACGTCATGGGAACATTGGGGAAAATTCTAAGTGGCGATAGAAGCAGCGTGCCCTATACTATAGAAGACATGGCCGATGATGGAGCAGGACTCCTGGAAGCGATAGGAATCCCCTGTGCCCATATCTGCGGCATGTCCATGGGAGGAATGATCGCCCAGACGATAGCCCTTCGACATCCTTCCCGGGTACTGAGTTTGACTTCCATTTACTCCCAAACGGGTAATCCGAAACTCCCGCAACCGAAGCCCGAAGTGCTGACGGCCTTGCTCACCCCGATCCCTACCGAACGGGCGGCCTACATCGACTATATGCTCGGATTCTTCAAAATGGTTGCCGGACACGGTTATCCCATGGATGAAGAGTGGGTCGGTAGAAAAATGGCTGCGAGTTACGACCGTTGTTTTTATCCCAATGGTATTGGTCGCCAGGTGATTGCCATCATGGCGCAAAATAACAGAAAGGCTGCTCTTGCTTCCATAAAAGTACCTGTGCTGGTTATTCACGGGACAGATGATTCTCTGGTACCTGTGGAAGGAGGAAAGGAAACCGCTGCCGCAATACCGGGTGCTCGATTGATATTAATCGAAGGGATGGGGCATGATATCCCGCATGGCGGGGCATGGCCGCAGATCGTCGAAGCAATCGAAGCCCATACACGGAAGGCGACAAATAATACATGATCCATGTCAGTTACGGTGATCCCACCACATCCTTCCCCACACTCATCAACACAGCCCACTATATTTCTCAAGCGGAACCTTCATTCGTAAAAAAAATTCTTTTGACAGGGAAAGAAAATCAAGGCATGTCATGATCCCCGTTTTTGATGTTGTCTGAATACGCATGGCGGAGTGGACGGTAAGGAGACTCGAAATTTGAAAGGTGAGTCGCTGGGCTATCAGAAAACATCCTATCAATGGGTGATCGTGGGGGTCTTGTGGCTGATCCACGCCCTGCTGTTTATAAACCTCTCCGGCTTCGGAATCCTGGCCCCATACATCAAGGAGGAACTCCACCTCTCGTCGTTTCAAATCGGATTCCTGATCTCTTCCCTGTCCATCGGGGCAGCTTTCAGCCAAATGCCGTCGGGACTGCTCGTCGATTTCACGGGTGTGCGCCGGATGATGAGCCTGGCGCGCGATTATCTTCTGGGCGGGAGGAGAAAAGGGATCCTGTTCGTGATCACCTTGGTCCTCTTGTTCTCTTCGATGAGTAGTTTCTGGCCCTCACGGCAAGTGCCGTCGCTTCTGCCCCTCCTGCCCCAGAAATGTGCGGTGGATTTGTTCGACAGATGAGCGTTTTCACCAACGTGTTGCGATCGGTTCATGGCTTCCCAGGCATTAACGAAGGTATCGATTGATTTTCGGGGTACTTTCCGGTCACCGTCGCGTAGAAGGTGCGAATATATTCCATGTCGGCCTCCATATTGCCGGTCGGATTGAAAACGGCCCCTATACCCCCTGCCTTGCGAATGTAGTCCAAAAAAGCGAGCACGATCGGGACATTGGCGCCCCGGGCGATATGATAGAATCCGCTTTTCCAGTACGTGACCTTCTTACGGGTTCCCTCGGGGGCAAGGGCGATGGTGAGCTTTGCCCGTTCTTTGAATACCTGGACCATCTGCGCTACGATATCGCTCGAATGGGACCGATCGATTGGAATACCGCCGAGCCACCGGATGACTCCACGAAAGGGCCACCGGAAGAAGCGATCCTTTCCGAGCCAATGAGCTCTGAGCTTCAGAGCAAAGGCTATGGCCAGCCCAATAAAGAAATCCCAGTTGGAGGTGTGCGGCGCCAATATGATGACGTACTTGGGAATGTGGGGCAGACTTCCCTCCTTGCGCCACCCGATCATCTTAAGAAACAGGATCGCCAGCAAGCGAAGGAGGTTCCTTAAGACGGGAACGTCGAACATCGTATACCGCATGGGACCTGTGGCCGGTTTAGCCGTCTCTGATCGAGCCATAAAATTGCGTAATGAAGCGGTTAATCATTGGAACGGCGGACCCTTTTCTGTCCGACTGTTACCACCCGAGGCGTCGGCCCCGTTCAGGCATTCATAAGAACATCCGGATTGAGCACATGCTCCGGAACCCTGCCCGCAAAAAAGGCAATCACCTTCTCCACCGTATCCATCGCCATGGCATAAGACGCCTCACGGCTCAGCCCGGCGCTGTGGGGAGTGGACACGACATTTTCGAGTTCGAGCAGTGGCCGGAACTGCGGCGGCTCGTTCTCGAAGACATCGAGTCCCGCCCCGGCGATCCAGCCGTTCACCAAGGCATTGTACAGGGCCTCTTCATCGACGACGGGCCCCCGGCACGTGTTGATCAGAAAAGCGCCCGGCTTCATCATCCCGAGCCGCGCTTCGTTGATCATGCCCCTTGTCGACTCATCGAGGGGCACATGGAGCGTCACGAAATCGGCCCCGCGGAGCAACTCCTCCTTCGAGCAGCTAAGGATATTGTACGCCTTCGTGAAATCCGGGTAAGCAACGATGTCATTGGCCATGATTTCAACCTCGAAGCCCTGCAGGCGCTTGGCGACGAGTTTGCCGATATGGCCCAGACCGATGATTCCCACCGTCTTGCGGAAGAGATCCTCGCCCCCGCCGCGGTTGTACAGCCCCTTGCGGATCTCCCGGTCTTTCCTGGCAATCTGCTTGGAAACGACGAGCATCAACCCGATCGCCATGTCGGCAACCGAGCTCGCGTTGGAACCCGGATTATGGGTCACGACGACGCCTCGCTCGGTGGCCGCTGCAAGGTCCGTTCCTTCGAACCCCGCGCTGCGGATGGCGACCATCCTGAGCCGTTCGGTGCTCTCCAGCACCCTGCGGGTGACGGGGAACATGCCGGTCACGATCAGGACATCGGCGCCCTGGATAGCCCGGCAGACCTCTTCCTCCTGGGCGGACGTCGCCCGGTCATAATCCTTTTCTTCGACCGTGAAACCGGCCTTTTCCAGCGCGTCGATCGGATCCCGCGAAACCTCCGCAAACTTCCCGGTCAAGATCAGTGCTTTTGCCATCTCACTCCCTCTCAAAACGGGGGATGATGTCCGATCCGTTGCGCATCAGGACGACCCGGGCCCTTTCCCCGTGCCTGGCCAGCGCCATCCGAAGGGCATCTTCGATCGAATCGGCCCGCTTCGCGAACATCTTCTCCAGGGTCCGGTCGTCGATGCATTTCGTCACCACGATCACCTCCGCCCGTTTTAGACAGCGGGAAAAGAGCCAGGCCTTGGATGAGCCGATGGAGTAGCCTTCCCTGATAAAACGGTCGATCACATCCTGCGGGCAGGAGGCAGCGGCCATCCACTCGTAAAAGCCCCGCGCCCCGATCCCGTCCCTGCATTCGGCCGGAAGGATCACCGTCCCCCCCTCCTTGACAACCATCTCGGCGGCTGCCATGGATTTCTGGGATTGATACAGATCGATGTCCTTCGGAAAGCCGCCCGGCGTGGTAATGACAATCTCCACTTCATGGGGGACTTTGACCTCAAAGATCTGCCGGCTGATCTTGACCCCCTCCTGCCAGGCCTTCTCCACGTCCCCGGCGACAGCAGCCGTGATCTCCTTGTGGTGGTTCTGCACCGTGTTCAGGATAAAATCTGCCCCCGCCATCTTGGCCGCTTCCACCGCATTCTCATGGAACATGTTCCCTTCCACCCAGCCCATGGCGGGCTTGTCCGGACGGCAGGAATAACTGTGGTGCTGCCTGAGGGTGGTGATGCTGGCAAGCCCCGGCAGCACGCTCTTTCTCCCGCCGGAGAAGCCGGCGGCCTGGTGCGGGGCGATCGACGCCGTCAGGATCTTCACCTCCGCTTCCCAGAATAGGCGGTTGATGACGACCGGGATACCGTCCCGGGTCTTACCCAGATCAACCATGATCGATTCGTCCTGACAGTGGTGGTTCAGGACCCTGAACCGCTCCATGATCTCCTGCCCGAGCATCGCATCCAGCTCCTCGGGCGTATTGTCCCGATGGGTGCCTGTGGCCACAAGAAAAAGAATCTGGTCGTCCCCGATTCCGGCACCCCGCAACTCCTCCAGCAACGGGGGCAGGAGCCTGTAAGTCGCCGTCGGCCGGGTGATGTCGTTCACGACGATCACTACGCTCTTTTTCCCGCGGACGATCTCGCCAAGCCGTGGGGTTCCAATCGGATTTTCCAGGGCCCTGCGGATCTCGCCGGCTTCGTCTTTGACGCCGGGACGGTATTGCGGCATCAGGGTGGCCAGATAGTTCTTCCCGGGGATCCTGACCTCGATCTCTTTTTTCCCGTAAGGAATCATTTCACTGTGGAATTCTTTATCGTCACCCATTTCTGTCTCCTTCTTATGAACTCATGAGGGTTTCATACTGCCGAAGCGTTTGAGGCGCAGATGAAACGCGCTGGATTCTTCCAAAGCGACGGGAATATGCCCGGATTCTTTTTTCGCGCCGGCCAGATAGTCCGACAGCATCCCTCTGTAATCCGGATGGGCGCATCGACCAATGATCATTTCGGCCCGCTCGCCCGGATCCAGCCCGCGCAGATCGGCGAGCCCCTGTTCCGTAACCAGGATGTCCACATCATGCTCGGTGTGGTCCACATGGGATACCATCGGAACGATCGCCGAGATCTTCCCCCCTTTTGCCGTCGAAGGACCGACGAAGATCGAATAAAGCCCGTTGCGCGAGTAATCGTACGATCCGGCGATGCCGGTCAGAATCTTCGAGCCGAGAACATGGCTCGAATTCACCTGCCCCTGGAGATCCATCTCCAGGCAGCCGTTGATCGCGATCACCCCCAGCCGCTGGATCATCTCGGGCGCGTTGCAGATCGTCACCGGACGCAGCACCATGCAACTTTTGTAACGGTCGAGGTCCGCCTTGAATCTCTCCCACGCTTCGGAGGAGAGCCGCAGGGCGGTCCCCGAAACCCAGTCGACCTTGCCTGCATCGACGATTTCCAGGACGGGATCTGTGACGACGGGCACCTGAAAACGGAATTTCGTGAACTCGCTGGACCCGATCTTCCGCATGACCTGGCCCGCAAGATCCCCGATTCCGAGTTCGATCGGAGGCAGGAGCTCGCTCAACCGTCCGGCGGCGATCTCCCGCCTGAAAAAATCGAGGAGATGCTCGCCGATCGCCTCGCCCATCCGGTCCGGCTTGGCCTCCCCGGAGGGCCTGTCGCTCCGGTCAGAGAGAACGATCGCTTTTATCTTCGAGGGATCGACGCTGAAATAGGGAACCCCGATCCTTTTGAGGGGATTGCCGACGATCGGGATAGGATCGGCGCCCCTCTGATACACATCGTGCAACCCTTCCAACGCCATCGGGCGGTTCAGGTTGATCTCGACGATCACTCCGGATGCGACTTCCAGCCACTCGGGAGAATCGTAGACCGCCGTCGCCGGGATGATGTTCCCTTCGCTGGTCAACCCTATCGCCTCAAGAACCACCATATCGACGGGTCCGAACCAGCCGCGCTTGACCTGTAGCGGCATCTGCGCTCCCTTGCCTTCGACGAACCTCACCTCGCCGCGATTGACGGCGGCCCTGAGTTTCTCGCTGCCGACGACGCCGATCCTCGTTCTGATCCCGCCGGCATCGACAAGGACGTCTTCGATTTCAGAACTCAGCGGCCCGGCACACAGCAGGTCGATCTTGATCCCGCCCTGCGTTTTGATCCGCTCCGCAAGGGCCGCAAATGTAGCCTTGGGGTACCCCATGGTGCTTCCCGAGGTCGCAACCTTCATCCCGTCCCGGAAAAGCAGGGCCGCCTCTTCGGCCGACACGACCTTTCCCCGGGATTCCCGGTGCCTGATCCGCTCACGGATGTCGTCCACTTCACTCTCCCGAATGTTTCACATTTTCCTCGACGAATTCCGAAATCTTATCGTGTTTCTCCGTCTCTTGCATCTGTCGGGTTCAAATTTACCCGGTCCGTCGGCGGATCCGATATGACGTTCCTCAACAAATGAAAAGGAGTATATCGGTATAGCGTTCGGTCGTCAATGATCAACTTTCCAGGCCATTTTTTTCATCTTAAATATCCCTTGACAAACAAAAAAGGCCCCTCTATGATTTATGGCAAGCAATTCAACCTTATCAAACAAAGTTCTGTTCTTCACCCGAGACAATTAGATGTTCGTGCGTACTTTTAAAGGGAGGTGATCATGAAAAGAGCTTCTATAATTAGATTTGTTTTCCTTAGTATTTGGGTTCTATCGACAATCGCAATTCTTCCGTGCATGGCGGCAGAAAATTTTCCCGCGAAGCCAATCACGATTCTGGTGGGAAGCACTCCTGGTGCTGCTGCTGATTTACCAGTCAGGGCATGGGCAGAGCCAGTTTCGAAGAGGCTGGGTAAACCCGTATTGATAGCCAACAAGCCTGGGGGCGGGGGCGCCTTGATGCTGAATGAACTTTTCAAGTCAGCGCCAGATGGCTATACTCTTGGTGTTTTAACCGGCGGCGGTATCATAAACGCCCACTTCCTTAAAGTTCCCTATGATCCTGTCAAAGACTTTGACCCAATAATCCAATACATGAGCCCTCATTACGGGTTGGTCGTCAAGCCAGATTCACCTTTTAAAACATTAAAGGATTTGATTACTTATGCAGCGGCCTCTCCAGGAAAGGTGAAATATAGTACCTCTGGAATTGGTTATCCCCATCATCTGGTTATGATACAGCTTGGAGACTCCGCTAAAGTCAAATGGGTCCACGTTCCTTTTCCCGGCGGGCAGGAGTCCATGACAGCTTTACTGGGCGGTCATGTCGATTGCTCCTCACAAACCAGTGCATTTGCACCTTTTGTGAAGTCGGGTCGGGCTCGTCTGCTTGCTACCTACGGGGAAAAGCGGATGGCCAGTTTTCCAAACGTGCCTACCCTGATCGAACAGGGTTACAACATCGTCGCTTTCTCCTCTTACTTCATCGTTGCGCCTAAGGATATCCCAAAAGACCGGGCGAAGATTCTTCACGACGCTTTTTATGCAGGGATGCAAGATCCTAGATTTAAGCAGACCCTGGAACAGTTGGATATGGAGACGAAATATAAAAATTATGAGGACTCTAAGCAGGTCATAGCGGACATTTTCCGAATTAGCGGTGAAATAAAGGCAAAAATCGAGAAATGATTCCTTAACCGACGAAGGGTACATCCTTGCGGAAAAAGGGAAAAAGAAGCCATGAGAAGACACGACTTGATAACCAGTTCGGTATGGTTTTTGATTGGTCTATCCATCGCCATTTATGCGCCTACGTATGGCTTGGGAACCCCTGGCATGGTTGGATCCGGATTCATCCCTTTTATCGCCGGTATTCTAATGTGTTGCTTTTCAGCGGCAACATTTCTTAACGCGTATCTGGACAAATCAGGCATCGTCAAAAGAATATGGGGCAATATTCAATTTCGGAATCTATTCTTGGTTTTGTTTGCGCTTCTTATTTATATCTTGTTACTGGAAAAAGTGGGTTTTATTATTTGTACGTTCTTTCTGATTGTTTTGCTGTTTCGTTTTATAGATCCCGAGACTTGGCTTACAAGCCTCTTGGGAGGAGGACTAAGTTCCATTCTATTATACCTTATATTTGAAACATGGCTTGAAGCACAACTTCCCAAAGGGTTTTTTGGATTTTGAGGTTTTCTCGGTGAGTTTAATAGATAATATTTTGATGGGGTTTAGCATTACTTTCGAACCCTTTAATATTATGGTTTGCTTTATTGGAGTCCTGGTAGGAACGCTGGTCGGCGTTTTGCCTGGTTTGGGGCCGGCCGCCGCCATATCTCTTTTACTGCCTACGACCTTCCGTTTAGATGTTACTTCCAGTATCATCATGCTGGCGGGCATCTACTATGGCGCCATGTATGGTGGGTCCACCACCTCGATCCTGGTTAATATCCCCGGCGAGTCTTCTTCTGTGGTCACCTGTTTGGACGGGTATCAGATGGCTCGAAAAGGAAGGGCTGGGCCGGCACTTGGGATAAGTGCCTTTTCAAGCTTTATTGCCGGCACACTCAGTGTTGTAGCTTTGATGCTGATGGCGCCTCCGCTAGGGGAGATGGCCCTGAAATTCGGGCCACCTGAGTATTTTTCGCTCATGTTCATGGGTTTGACCCTCATTGCTTTTCTCTCTTCGGGCTCAATGAGCAAGGCCATGCTGATGGCCAGTTTCGGTCTTTTTCTTGGGACCATCGGCCTCGATGCAATGACTGCAACATCCCGATTTACCCTCGGAACGATGACACTCCTGGATGGAGTCGGACTTGTTCCGGTGGTGATGGGACTCTTCGGAATAGGGGAGGTTCTGTCGAACTTGGAGCAGCCCGTTCGAAGGGAAATTTTTAAACCCAAAATTGACCGCTTACTTCCTACGGTACAAGATTGGATTGACTCCACATGGCCTATTATAAGGGGAACTCTTGTCGGTTTTTTCCTCGGCATCCTTCCCGGTGGTGGAGCCGTCCTTTCCTCGTTTGCTTCATATGCTATGGAGAAGCGCTTCTCGAAGTCGCCGGAGAAATTCGGGACCGGCATGATCGCTGGGGTTGCTGGTCCGGAAGCGGCCAACAATTCGGCTACGAGCGGGGCTTTTATTCCCCTGTTATCCCTCGGGATTCCTGGAACTGCCGTGATGGCAATTATGCTTGGGGCTTTAATGCTCCACGGAATTCAACCAGGCCCTCTCCTGATTAAGGACCATCCGAATATTTTCTGGGGTGTGGTGACCAGCATGTATGTCGGGAATGTGATGTTATTGGTTCTTAATCTGCCGCTCATTGGTCTTTGGGTGCGGATCTTAAAGGTCCGTTACAGTATCCTGTTTCCCCTGATCTTGGTCTTCTGCCTTATCGGTTCTTACAGCCTGAAAAACAATATTGGGGACATACTTATCGTGGTTATTTTCGGCGTCATCGGCTACCTGATGAGAAAATATGAATACGAAACCCCTCCCCTCATACTTGCCTTTGTTTTAGGAAATAGAATAGAGGTCTCTCTCAGGCAGTCATTCCTCCTTTCGGACGGGAGTCCGTTAATCTTTTTTCAACGGCCCATATCTTTAGTATTTATGCTTGTTGCTGCCTTTCTATTAGTTTCCCCGATGATTCCGGCTATAAAAAAGAAAAAAAGTGTGTTGGATGATAAACAAATACTGTAACTATCCGACACACAGCGCATTATCTTTTTTGACCGACTCACGATCGGAAGGAGGACTGCATGTTTGAATTGATAAACGGGATGCGCTCTATACTTGAAGCATGTTCGGTAGTGAAGCCAAAAGAAAAGGTATTGGTTTTGGCTGACAATGAGGGCGGACCCATTTGGATAGGCCAGATTGTCATGAACCTGGTTAACTCTATGGGAGCAGAAGCTGTTTTGATCATTAAAAATCCCGAGTGGAACTACGAAAACGAACCCCCAGCGCCTGTTGCGGCGGCCATGAAAGCCGTAAATGCCTTTATATGTATCTCGGACAAAGCAACCGTGGTTCACACCAATGCTCGCAAGGAGGCTACTGCTCTTGGGGTAAGGTACTGCGGTATATGCCAGATTCCCTTAGAGGACCTGAAGCGAGGCATATCAGCGCCCGATGCACAACGTATCAAAGCGCGAACCGAAACATTGGCACAAAGATTGACCCGGGCTGACACGGCAAGAGTGACCAGCCCATCGGGAACAGATATTACCTTCCGCTTACATGGTCGCGAAGCTCTATCACTTCATCCCCTTAGTATGGTGGCCAGCTTGCCTTATTACGCCGAGTCGGCCATTGCGCCGGTGGAGGGGACTGCACAAGGATTGATTGTGGCTGATCTTGCATTCTCAAGCTCGAACAACATACTCAGGCAACCCGTAAGCTTGACGGTAAAAGAAGGCAGAGTGTCGGAGATCTCGGGCTCTGATGAATCTGTCGGCAGATTGCGCGAAATAGCAAGTAGCGATAAAAACTCCAGCAATATCGCCGAGCTTGGAATTGGCACCAGTCACGTGATCCCGGCCGAAATGCACGGTACCAGAAGGGACTATGCCAGAACAGGGACTGCCCATATCGCCTTTGGTAAGAATAATGATATTGGCGGGCAAACGTGGAGTCATATTCATGTCGATGCGTTGTTTGGCCGGCCAACGATTATATTGGATGATGAATATGTCATAAGGGATGGTAAATTCTTGATATGACCGCGCTGATTGACGGTATTCTTACCGGAGATTTGTGATGAGGGGAGGCCCATCTGTCTGGGCAGAAATAAACGCTATATTAAGATATTTACTCTGCCGGTTCAGCCCTGATGAATCCGGTGTCAACCTGATAAACGACACGTTCTTTGGAATATTGGGTTCAATCCTTTAGTGATAAGGAGTTGGAAAGATGAAGAAGATCGAAATGATTACAGGGGCTAAAAAACTTGTAGATGAATGCACCCAAGTCAAGGAAGGAGAAAGCGTCCTTATCGTTACGGATACGGTTACGCCATTCAGTATTGCCGAGGTTTTGGCTACAGCCTGCAAAGAAAGAGGAGCCGAGCCTGTGATCATCATCATGAGTCCTCTCCAAATGGAGGGAAATGATCCTCCCCCGCCTGTTGCGGAAGCCATGCTGAAAGCGCATGTGATTTTCCTTGCATTAAGCAGGAGTATCTTCCATAGCCATAGTCGTGTTCGAGCTACAAAGACGGGGGCTCGTTGTTTTGCTTTTTCCGAGTTTACAGAAGAGGACATGTTTAAAGGCGCCATAGAGGCAGATTTTCTGAAGATGAAGGGGTTGGGAGAGAGATTGGGCGATGCATTGCGAGAAGCCAAGGCCGCCCGAGTTACAACGCCGGCCGGAACCGACATTTTTCTTGACTTCAACGGGAGGCCGGAAAAAATATTAATCCTCAACGGTATATGCCATCAACCGGGAGATGCTGTAGCCATCATTCTTGAGGCGGCAATCTCTCCCAAGGTTGGATCAGCGCAGGGGGTCGTTGTTTGTGATGCGAGCACCAGTTTTCTCAAGCCCGGGTTGGTCAAGGAGCCAATCCGAGCGGTGGTTAAAGATGGGATCGTGACCGATATCAGTGGAGGGATCGAAGCAACTAAGCTTGTTGAAGGTTTGGCGGCATTATGCGACCCTAAAGTATACAATGTTGCGGAACTGGGGATAGGTTTCAATCCAAAGGCTAAAATGACCGGGGTTCAAACTCAAGATAAAGGTGTTTACGGGACTTGCCATATCGGGTTTGGTTCCAACATCAGTTGGGGGGGAGATATCAAAGCAGCAACCCACTTTGATTTCATTATGTATGCGCCCAAAATCGTCCTGGATGGTACTGCCATACTGGAGAATTATCAGTTTAATCTTTAGGAGGGAATCCAAATGGGATCGCTTCGTAAAAAAAAGTCCGATTCGGATGAAACAGATACAAGCTGCTCATTATTTTCATCCTTCGTCGCGCCCGCCCCGAGCATGGGGTGGGTTAACGGGTCATTGAGGAGGTGTTAAATGATGAAAATCGAGTTAGACGGTTTTGATTTCAGGGCGTCACATCACTTGATGGCCGGAGCTTTAGTGCCGCGACCAGTCGTCCTTATCTCGACGATCGGTGAAAATGGCGTATTCAATGTTGCCCCTTTTGCTACTATCACCAGACCGAGCATGAAGCCGCCACTACTCGGGTTCGAAATATCGACGAGAAGAGACGGAGTAAAGAAAGATACGAGCAGGAATATCGAATTCTCTAAAGACTTCGTCGTCAGTGTTGTTGACGAAAGCTTAGCCGAAGCGATGAACAAGACTTCTGCCGACTATCCCAGCGATGTAGACGAATTCAAGGTCACTGGGCTCACGCCAGTAAAGGCTGACCGAGTGAAGGCGCCGATCGTAGGCGAATCTCCAATAAGTTTCGAGTGTCAGCTTTTACAGATCCTGCAATTCGGCGAGTTGCCCAAGATTTCTCAGTTTATCATTGGCGAAGTGGTCATGGCCCATGTCAGAGATGACTTGTGGGTTGATGGCAGCATAGATTCACGGAAACTGAAAGCCATAGGCCGGCTTGGGCAAGACCTTTACTGCAGGACCACCGACATATTCGAAATGAAAAGAGAGTACGGATTTTAGAGCCATAAGGAGTTGAGAAAATTATGCTGACTCACTATAGATTGGGAAGCATCATCTGGCTTGCGGTTGGAATTTATGTAGCAATCAGTTCATATCGCTTAGGTTTTGGGTCTTTTACTCAACCAGGGCCTGGTTTTATCTTTGTCTTGATGGCCTTGCTTCTTATGGTACTCAGTGCCATCGACCTTGGGGCTACCTTCATCAGGAAAGAGAAAGCCGGAAAAGAGAATCCCGGTGACATTCTGTGGTCAGGGGTTCGATGGCAAAAAGTCCTGCTCTTGATAGCAGGCTTGTCTGTCTATATTTCTGTATTCAATTTCTTGGGGTTCCTTTGTTCCACCTTCCTGTTGATGCTCTTCTTATTCAAGGTGGATGAACCCACAAGGTGGTGGGTTGCGATACTGGAGAGCTTCATTACCATTTTGTTTTCATATGGTCTGTTCGGACTTTGGCTGAAAGTCTCTTTTCCTCAAGGAATTCTTGGGTTTTAACGTTTCAGATTGGGGTCAGCAGGAATTTAGGAGGGGGCGATCAATGGATGTTTTGCATAATCTTTTCTTGGGTTTTTCTGTAATTTTCGAGCCGTACAACATATTTTTCTGTTTTATTGGAGTTTTTATAGGAACCTTGATCGGGGTTCTCCCGGGAATCGGTCCCGTCGGGGCGATGTCACTTCTTCTGCCGGCCACGTACAAAGTAAGTCCCTTGGCATCGTTGGTTATGTTGGCAGGAATTTACTATGGAGCGCAGTATGGAGGTTCGACGACATCCGTTCTCGTCAATATCCCAGGCGAGGCATCCTCTGTTGTAACTTGCCTCGATGGCTACCAGATGGCGAGGCAGGGGAGAGGAGGGGCGGCCCTCGGAATTGCAGCCTTCGGCTCTTTCATAGCAGGGACTTTCTCCTTAGTGGCACTTATGCTTATTGCCCCTCCTTTGGCATCGATCGCTCTCCAATTTGGTCCCCCCGAATATTTTGGTTTGATGTGTTTGGGTTTGACGATCTTAATCTATTTGGCTTCCGGATCTATCATCCGTGCGATTATGATGGCCGCTCTCGGTGTGATGCTGGGTTGTGTCGGTCAGGATCTTGAAACCGGATCGACAAGGTTTGTTTTTGGCGTTCCGGAATTGCTGGACGGCATTGGTCTGGCTCCTTTTGTGATGGGGCTTTTCGGGGTATCTGAGGTCTTGTTGAATATCGAGCAGCGCTTAAAGCTCGGTAAGGTTCATGAGGGTAAGATCAAGGGACTTTTGCCAAACTGGCAAGATTGGAAGGATAGTATCATGCCCATCTTGAGGGGGAGTATATTCGGGTTTTTCCTCGGGATCTTGCCGGGAGGAGGGGCTGTCATTTCCTCGTTTGTTTCTTACGCGGTGGAGAAGAAAGTATCAAAGCATCCGGAGCGGTTTGGAAAAGGGGCTATTGAGGGGGTGGCAGGTCCTGAGTCTGCAAACAATGCGGCATCCGGGGGGGCTTTTATCCCCTTACTCACTTTGGGCATCCCTTCCAATGTCGTGATGGCGCTCCTTTTGGGAGCTCTGATGATTCATGGGATTACGCCCGGGCCCTTGTTCATTGCAAACAATCCGGATATTTTCTGGGGTGTGATTGCGAGTATGTATATTGGAAATGTCATGCTCTTGGTACTCAATTTGCCTTTGATCGGTCTGTGGGTTCAGGTGCTTAAAGTTCCCTATAAAATCCTGTTTCCACTGATCCTGCTGTTCTGCGTGATTGGCGCATACAGTATCAACAGCAGCACTTTCGATATCGCCGTCATGGTGGTTTTCGGAGTGCTGGGCTACCTGATGCGAAAGTATAAATTCGAGTGCGCCCCTATGGTTCTCGCTTTTGTACTGGGACCGATGTTCGAGAAATCCCTGAGACTGTCGCTGCTTTTATCGGACGGGAGTTTTCTCATATTTTTTACCCGGCCTATTGCCGCAGCGGGGATGATTGCCACCTTCCTCATGCTCGGTTCATGCGTTATTCCGAGTCTCCGGAAAAAGAGGGAGGAGATTCCTATGGATGAGGAGCGATGAAACCGGTAGTCTGGGTTGATCAGGGGCCTTCCTCGGTGCTTCGCATATATGTGGTGTAATGCAAAGGGCTCCTACACTGGGGCAGCCTATAGCCGCACGCATTAGGAGTGCCGACGAGCATCAACCTTGTCAAGCTGCCATGGTTCGGTATCCGCTATTCTGAAGACTTTCCTCGTCAACGCCAGATCCATTCCGCACTCCTTTCTTGTTCAAGGTGCAGTATATTTAAGCGGCTGATTCGGTTCATGGCAATGAGTCAGAGCAGAAAATAATCTTCTGGCAGGATAGTACCAGGGGAATCGGGCTATCTCAGCTTCACCCATGATCTTTTGGCAACTCTCTGTATAACTCCTTCCCATGAATGGTAGAAGGATTCCCATTCCTTCATGGTCCCCGATAAACTGCGCTCCGGCCCATTTCCCTTCCGATATAATGAAGCGATGATATTTCCCCTTCCCGGCGTCTTCGAGCACTTCGGTCCGTCCGTTGTCTAATATTCTTGCCGGTTGCCCCATGGCGCCCACAAATGTCCCAAAGATATTTAAATTTACGACATCGGGCGCCCAGCCCACGGAGTGATGTTCGCCTATACAATTATATCCGGCTACTGTACCTTGCCTTTCCGCATGAGGCCAGAGCAGACTGAGTTTTTGTTTAAGCGTGAAAGGATCTTTACCTTGCACACAGTCACCGCAGGCATAAACATCCTTGATGTTTGTCTCCATTTCATCATTCGTCAGGATACCCCCTAATTCGCCGATCTCAATCCCCGCCTGCCTTGCCAGTTCGACGGAAGGTCGCATCCCGACCGACAACACAACCATATCTGCCTCGTACCTACCTGCCCTGCTGGTCACAATTCCACTCACATGACCCTTCCCCTCGATCGATAAGACCCGTTCACCGGTCAGAACCTCAACACCATTCTTTTCAAGAATATTTCTTACAATACAGGATCCTTTTTCATCGAACTGATTCGGCAATATCCAATCCAACGCCTCAATCAGACAAACCTTCCGGTTTCTTTTTCGAAGGGCTACAGCCACTTCAACACCGATAGGGCCCGAACCGATGACAATCACCTTACTCCCTTTGTCCCTGAAGATGCTATCCGCATCCCGCAGAGATTTAAGCACCTTTACCCCCTTTGTTTTAACACCATCGATCGGCGGAACAATAGGATGGCTTCCGGTGGCCAGAATTAACTTATCATAGGCGATTTCTTGGGCAGATAAAGAAACCAATTTCCTGAAGGGATCAAAATGTTGGACCCGTTGTCCAAGGATAAGGTTGATTGCGTCTTTTTCATAGTCTTTCAAACCCTTCAGAAAAAGTTTTGACCGCTTCATCTCCTGTGAAATATATTGATTCAGAATGCATGGAGAATAGAACGGATACGTATCCTCCGAAATCACGGTAATCTTTATCTCCCCGGATCTTGAGCGGATTGCTGAACAGGCGGCCTCCCCTGCCACCCCGTTTCCAATCACTACGACTTCCATAAAAGCCTTCGCCTTCTCACCCCTTTTGGGATGCTTGTCTCGTCACTCTTATGGAAGAGATATTGACTTGTTCTTATTGATTTCACTGTCGATGGCGACATCGAGTGGTTCGTCTTCATTTCGATAGATGGCCAGTTTTCTCCAAGTCATCGGCCACCTCCTTCAATCCAAGCCGTTCCAGTGTCGATCTGGTGGGCAACCCCGTCTGCTTGTTCCAACCCCTCGCTTCATAATACTCATCCAACATTATAGGGAGAATAGCCCCCAAATGTTCTCCCTTCTTAGGACCAGACGATATGGGTTCTTTCAAGAATCTTTGGGGAACGGTATCATCCTTTCGGGTAAGCCCAAGCCGAGCATTAAACGCCTTCTGTATATTGCATATGCGTTCGCCGCATTCCAATAGCTTCTGCAAGTCATAATGAATCCCCGTAGCAAGAGACAGAGCGACTGCCAGATCCTCGGGGTGAATCCAGCCTACCTTATAGGCAAACTTGCAAATCCCCAAGGCATCCACCACGGCGCTGTAATTCTCAAACCAGGCTACCAATTTCCCCTTCCCCTTGATTTCCATCAATGAAGTAATTTCCGCCGGCGGCTGATCCCCGAAAAGTTCTTTAAACATTTTCGGATGATTGCCGACAATGGAGGGAAGGGCTTTCAGGTGGTCTCCTCCTCGACTGGCAGTAGCAAAGGCCAATCCCCAGTGAGGGGCATTTCGTATCTCCACCAGGCTCATCCCGTAGCCTTTCACCTCGATGGCCAATTGGTCGGCACCCTTCCCAATCTTTTGCGCGGCCCGCTTCACACCCAAGCCGAGAACCTTTCCAAATCCTTCAAAATGTACGATCTTTTCGAAGATCTTCTCAAGCGAATCGAGATTGCCCCATTCCAGAGGGATGCCATCCGTGTCTTTTGTAGTGATCAACCCTCGCTGATAGGCTTCAAAGGCCATTGCCAAGGTATTCCCGCATTCCATCATGTCAATTCCATAGCGGTTGCACTCATTCTGGTAATAGCAGACTGCGCCTAAATCAGAACACCCCAATAAGGCTGAAAAGGCCATCACGCTCACCAGTTCCGGTTTCTCACCTTTTTCTCCCCCATATCTGCCCTCCTTCACCTCGAACCAATGGGAACAGTGGATAGGACAATTGAAGCATGCCACATCCCGCACTTTGTAGTTATTGATGAAATTATCAACACAAATGTTTTTATATAGGTCCTTCGGGATTTCTGCTTCTTGATGGTTTTTCCATGGCATCCTCCCCGTTGCCTGATAAAGATCCGCAACCCCATATGTCCCCAATTTGGAATATGAAGAATAGCCCTCCGAACTCTTAATAGAAGTCAGAATCTTATCGCACTGGGCTTCAAACGATGCGGGATCATGAAGGGAAACTCCTTTCCGTCCGCGTACCGCAATGCCCAGCAAATTTTTCTGCGCCAGGACCGTCGCAATGCCGGTCTTTCCAAAGGCCCTGTATTTATTGATCACCAAACTTCCGTAGAGAACCCCTTTTTGTGCTGCAGGACCCACAAGGGCAGTCTTTATACCCCAATCCCCTAACTCCTTGCGGAGAAGCTCATCGGCTTCCCATGTGGTCTTGTCTGTCAGGTGGGCTCCGTCCCTCAATTCCGGTTTCTCACCGTCTATCCAGAGATAGGTAGGCCGACTTGCCTGGCCGGTTATTATAACCATGTCATAACCGGCGAATTTCAATTCAGGGCCAAAATCACCCCCGCTGTTGCTGTCGGTAAAAATACCGGTGACGGGAGAAAGCGTTGTCGCTGAAATCCTTCCGCTACAGGGCATGATTGTCCCAGTCAATGGTCCTGCACTAAGTATGACTGCATTCCCGGGGGCGTCTGCTTTAATCTCGGGGGGAACTAACTGGTAGAGAAAATAGGCACCCAACCCCGCTCCTCCCAAATATTTCTCCGCCAGGTCCAGCGGTGTGGATACCTGAATGACCTCTTCCCGATCCAGATCGACTTTCAACATCTTTCCGGTATATGCTGACACGTCACTTTCCTCCTTCTTCTCCCTTTATTCTTCCCTTGACACCAATCCCATAGCAGGATCGCTTTTGAGGTAAGGGAGGGCTAATTTTTCTGCCAGTGCGTAGGCCTTCTGGATACCCACCTCCTCCACTTCTACATACCGGAGCGCCCCAGTTTCACAGTATTTTACACAATACGGATCTCCATCACACAAATCGCACTTCACCATTTTTCGATCCGACAGCGCATGTAATCCGCCAAATGGGCACACCATTGTGCATGCCAGACAATGGACACATTTTTCTTCTTTGAGGACAAGAGCGCCTGTCTTCTTTTCCCGCTGGATCGCCTTGGTCGGACAGATATCTTTACAAAACGCTTCCTCACAGTTCAAACAGAAGAGCGGAATAGCTATGCCTACCCGATCGAATTTAACCACTCTCATTCGAGACTTGGAAGGATTACATTCCAGGTGGTGCGTAAAAGCACACCGGAGTTCGCACGAACGACACCCGGTACAAAGATTTAAATCGACTGACAGAACTTTCATTCCCATTTCTCTTGCCTCCTCATTTCAAGACTGTAAATGCTGAATGTTCTTTTTCCTGTAAATGAATTTCTCTGACTTAAAGAGCGACCAGGGGAGAACCGTTAGGATCAGATATTCCTTACTTTAAAGGTTTCATAAGGTATTCCTTCAGACGGGGCGAAGTATAGGGGGGCTATTTTTGTTTGTCAAGAAATATAGCAGGGGGGGGACCGATGTGTATCGGTTGACAAACTCCAAAGATACAAATACAGTGCGCAACAACGAACAATAGTCAAAAGCATACAGGCTAACATCAGCTCAGCAGGGAGGCATTGACGTGTCAAATAACGCGAAGTTTACCAGATTGCTTGAACCGCTCCAAATAAAGCAGGTCAGATTAAAAAATCGCATAATAAAGCCAGGCCAAGTCTTGAATTATGCTGACAAAGAGGGCTATGTAGGTGAGAGAAATCTCTACTTTTATGAGACACTGGCAAAAGGTGGTGTCGGTATGATTATTACCGAAGACGCCTGTGTTGATTCTATCCTGGGCGGCAGCGGGGAAAGGCGCATCTCCGTTGATGACGACAAATTTATCCCATCGCTCGCCGAACTGGCGAATGTGATCCATAAGCACGGCTGTACGGCATTCAAGCAAATTGGGCATTGCGGTCCGGGCCACCATAAAAGAGACTCCGGGCTTCAACCACTAGCACCTTCATCCTTGAGTGAGCAGGAACTGGAAAGGATTTATCCCGTGGCCAAACACGACGTGGCCAAGGAGTTAACTATTTCTGAGATTGAAGTCATTATCGAACAGTTTGCCAAAGGGGCCGAGCGTGTTAAGAAAGCGGGGTTCGATGGCGTGGAGGTACATGCCGCTCATAGCTATCTGATTAATAGCTTTTTTTCCCGTGTCGAAAACAGGCGCCTGGATAAATACGGATGCCAAACCCTTGAAAACCGGGCACGGTTTGCCGTTGAGATTCTGCAGGCGATCAGGGAGCGGGTCGGGCCGGACTTCCCGGTTGGCATTCGAATTAATGGGGCAGAATACGGAGTGGAAGAATGCACGACTTCGGAGGAGACCCAGCAAATCGCCAAGATGCTGGAAACTGCCAGCGCCGATTTCATTCATGTGAGCGCCTGGAGTTATGGTAAAGGACCCCTGGTGCATTGTCCTGAACAGCTTTTTTATCCGGAGCCTGAAGGACCCCTGGCGAATTTGGTCAAGAAACCCGGTCTGCTTGTGCCCTTGGCTGCGGCGATCAAAAAAAACGTTGCCATTCCGGTTATTGCCGTAGGCAGGCTCGACCCTGTGCTTGGGGAGTGGATTCTGCAAAGGGGCATGGCTGATGCCATTGCCATGGGCAGACGCCTGATGGCCGACCCAGAGCTTCCCAATAAGGTCATTCAGGGAAGATTGGAGGATATCAGACCGTGCACGGCTTGTCTGTCATGCAGGGATTCCTTTTCCAGACGTGAGCCGGTAGTGTGCCGGGCCAACGCGGCGTTGGGAAGAGAGAGCGAGTATGGAACCAAGGCGTCTCAGAAGAAGAAAATCGTGGTTATCGGTGGTGGGCCGTCAGGGATGGAGGCAGCCAGGGTGGCTGCACTCAGAGGACACGAAGTTATCCTTTATGACAAGGAGCCCGGATTAGGAGGACTGCTGGACCTGGCTGCCCTGATAAAGGGGCTTGAAATTGAAGACCTCCCGGCCTTAGCCCAGTACTTCAAGACCCAGCTTGCAAAACTGGGGGTCAAGGTGAGGCTGGGAGAGGAGTTTACTCCAGCGTTGATTGATGAGGTCAGGCCGGATGTGGTCATCGTAGCTACGGGGGGTGTACCCGATGCGCCGGAGATACCGGGAATGAACCGGCCCAACGTGCTCACCAGTAAAGAGCTCCACCGCAGGGTAAAGGTTTTTCTCAGGTTTCTGGGACCCAGGACGATGGCACGGCTGACGAAACTATGGTTGCCTATAGGCGAAAGGGTGGTTATTATCGGTGGCTTAATGCATGGTATGGAAACGGCTGAGTTTCTGGTTAAGCGAGGCCGGAAAGTAACTGTCGTGGAAGTCTCTGACCAACTGGGAGCAGGAATGGGGCCGTTACATGTGGCCAAACTCACCGATTGGCTGCACAAGAAGGGAGCTACCATCTTCACCGGAGTGAAGTATCAGGAAATAAATGACAAAGGATTGGTCATTATCACCAAAGAGGGTAAGAACCTGACTATAGAGGCGGATACCGTTGTGATCGCTACGCCTCCTGTACCAAACTCTGAGCTTCTCCGCGTATTTGAGGGGAAAGTTCCTGAAGTCTATCTGAGCGGCGATTGCAGGGAGCCTCACCTGATACTGGAGGCTATTGCCGATGGCGCGCGTATTGCCCGCTCGATATGACCGCGGCTCCGGCAATAGTTTAAGAGCCGTCCTTTCCACCGCGGTTTATTCTAGTAGCATTCCGTAATTTCATCTTTGGGCCACTTGGTCAATATCTCATAGCCCTCTTTGGTAACGACTCCCGTCTCCTCAAATCTGGCTCCTTCCAACGGAGGTTCCACGCGGGACCCATACCAGGCTTCAAGGGCAATAACCATATTCTCCTCGAGCGTTGCCGGGTGTTCTATGGAAAACAGCGGCGTTATCCCCGGAGCTTCCTGCGTTGTCAGTCCTATGCCATGGCCTATCGCGCACTCTGAGATTTCCCACCAATCCTTTGCGCCCCAATGCTGGGGCGAGGGCCAGGTTTTGCAGAGCTCGGCGGAGGTCACACCGGCTTTTACCTTCCGTATCGGCATGTAGGTCAGCTCGAGACATTGCTTATAGAAATCCTTTTGCCGCTGGTTGGCTTTACCACAACAGAACGTCCGGTAGTAACACACCTTGTAACCATGCCACCGGACCGGGTGCAAGTCAAAGAACAGTAAGTCCCCCCTGTTTATTATCCTGTTTGTAGCCGCACCCATAAGGGGGCTTGTTTTTTCGCCCGAACATACCGAGTGGGGAGCAACCCCATCGGCACCGCGATCAAGCGCCGCTTTAATCCCTATGCACTGCAGCTCGTATTCCCGGATTCCCGGCCGTATCGCGTCTCGGAGAGTAGCCCAGACTCCATCACAGATTTCGGATGCTTTGCGCTGGCAGTTTATTTCATCCTCCGTTTTGATCATTCTGGCTCTTGCCATGCTGTGACCGCCATCAACCAGTTTGATGCCTGCCTTTTCGAAGATCTCCTTTAAATTTAAGGTAACGACCGGCATGTCGATGGCGACAGGCTCGCCACCAAGGCCGTGGTCAGCCAATGTTTTCTTGAGGTCATTCATGAATGCCTCCGGATAGAGGCCCCTCCCCAAGAAAAATCCCAATCGATATCCCGGTCTGACGGTGCCTTTGAGCCAAGGCGCCAATTCGGCGTTTACTCTCCGGTCAATTTGGCCCCATTCAAACAATAGCGGGTCACCGGTTCTCGGCATAATCACATTTCGGGAAAGTTGGACCCCCGCCAGCATGCCGCCAGGCGCCCAGGTGTCATCGCACAAGTATTTGATATTGTCCGGCTCGAAACAGATGATCGCCCCGATCCCGTCTTCCTTCAGTTGCTTCCGCACCTTCTCGACCCTTTCGGCCCTCATGCGGTCAAGATTAACCCTGTTCTCTATTCCGAATTGCGGCATGCCATCCTCCTATCTTCTTGGTGTAGGTAGCTATCGTACATTACCGATGCTGTCAAGTTTTTTATGTAAGATAGGGACAGGCAAATTCTTCTAATAAAAGCAGATTGTTACGAACTTTTCCCATAGGGTTCGACCTCCCATGCGTCTCCATTTTCAAAGCGATGTAGGCTGGAATCCGGTAACAGGCGGTCTGTCTGGCCACGATCTCCATGGCCGTTTTCTTACGGCGGGACTCAGTGTTAATCGCTGGCCAGGTAAAAGGCCGTAAGACATCCGCCGGTCTGGATTTCGTCTCAGGGGTTGCCCAGAATGACGCCGCGGCAATCGCCGAAGCCGATAGTTGCGAAACCTTGGCGTTTGGCCTGAGCGCGCATGATTATCTCATCGCCGTCCTCGATGAAGGTGCGAGTCTCGCCGGAGGGCAGCTCGATCTTTGTCTTCCCATCGTCGGAGAGCTCGGCGAGGCTGCCGAGACCGGACCGATCGGGGCTGGAGATCGTGCCGCTTCCGAAAATGTCTCCCGGCCGCAGGTTGCAGCCGCCGCAGGTGTGGTGTGCAACCATCTGCGCGACGGTCCAATAGAGGTGCTTGAGGTTGCTGAGGGCCAGGCGGTGGGGCGGCATGCCCTCGGCGCGCATGGTCTGGGTGATGATCAGCGGTTCGATCCACACATCGAACCCCCCTTGCTGTTGGTCCGAGTCGTCCCATAAATACGGAAGCGGACGGGGGTCCCCGTCCGGCCGTGTCGGCTGGGGCTGTCTGAACGGCGCAAGCGCCTCGGGCGTCACAACCCAGGAGGAGATCGTGGTGCTGAAGCTCTTCCCGACAAACGGCCCCAGGGGCTGTTGCTCCCAGGTTTGAATATCGCGAGCGGACCAGTCGTTGAGCATACAGAATCCGGCGATGTGATCGCCGGCCTCGGAAATCGGGATGGGGTTACCCAGTTCCTTCCCCGGTCCGATCCATATTCCCAGTTCGAGCTCATAGTCGAGTTTGGTGCAAAGTCCAAAGCTCGGCGTTTCCTCGCCGGGGAACCTTCGCTGTCCCTTGGGACGGCGGATCGGGGTGCCGGAAACCACGACCGAGGAGGCCCTGCCGTTGTAAGCGACCGGGACGTACTTATAATTCGGCAGCAGCGGTGCAGGCCGCTTATGGCGCAGTCCCCCGTTGTAGGCATGATGGATGCCGGCGTAGAAATCGCTGAAGCCGCCAATGGCCGCCGGCAGGTGCATAGTGCAATCCGCCGCCTCGTGGAGCAGGTCCGCGGCGTGCCGCTGGGCATCGGCGGAATCCCGCCCGCGGTCGACAAGCAGCTCCCACAGCCTTTTGCGCAAGGCCCGGCGAGGCTCTTTGCCCAGCGCCATCAGCGGGTTGATCGTGGTACCCGCCGCGGCCGCCGCGGGTATCCCGGCGCTGCCCGAGAAGAGACCGGCATCGAGTGCGGCTTGAAGGTCAAAGATGTGATCGCCAATCGCCACACCTCCGCGTGGGTTCCCTCCTCTGGGACTGAAGATGCCTAAAGGCAGGTTCTGCAGCGGAAACACTGGGTGGTTGCGCGCCGAGTCGACCCAGCTTTGGCATCCGGCATCGTGTGTTTCATCCATATGTTCGTACATCGTCACTCCCCTTCAGTAAGTTATCTCGTTCGACTTCCTCTTGGGCTGGAAGAAAACAAGCGTCTTTCTGTGGACAAGGCGGCTCGGATTGAGATTAGTGCATAATAGCATGATAGCGTAGGAGGCAACCCGAGTCCAATAGAAAGTAGTTTAAATTTTTTACGCGATTCATTTTTCTTTCGATAAATTTTCCTTGACATACATGACGTCTTTCTATCTATTGAAGCGGGAAAAAGGCAAGTTCTTATCAATCAATATCTCGTACCTTCCGTGAGGAGAGTACGGACATTGAGTCCAACACGTAAACGAGGAGACACTACCCATGATACAGCCGGCCAAAGACTCGATCGATATTGGCGTCATTTGCGGCGATATTCAAGCAAGTCTGCATTTTTATCACACCCTGCTTGGCCTGGAGAAAGTTGGCGAGCAACCCGCCTCGATCGGCACCATGCATCGCCTGCGCTTTGGCAGCAGCGATGTGAAGCTGATCGATCCCACGAACCGGCCCGGAAGGGGGCCGATCGGTATAGACCAACAACTGGGCTTTCGCTATCTCACCTTTGTCGTCACCAATCTGGGTGCCGTCTGCCAACACCTGGAAGCGAATCATATAGAATTTACCAGGAGAAAAACGGAGATCCGACCAGGGACCACGATCGCCATGGTGAAAGACCCCGATGGCAACATCGTGGAATTTGTTGAACGCAGTTAGGGGTTTGATCGTGCCGACCGTCACGTGATGTATCGAATGCGGCCTTTACGCGGACGGAAAAATCTAAGAAGAACTCGAAAAATCATTCAGCATATCCTCTAGAGGTAGATATCGCATACAGATCATCCCATTTACCCCTATCTGCGCCGGGACTCGATCATAACGCAATCTGTTTTGCAATTATCTCAATAAATAAGTAAGGAGGCGCGTATCAAGATGATGGACGAATTCGAATTGACCGATCAACAGAAGGCTTTTCAAACCTTGGCCCGGGAGTTTGCCGAGAGGCATATCAAGCCTATCGCGGCAGAAATAGACCGCATGGAAGTCAAAATGGGCCTGCCGAATTTCCCCTGGGACATGCTTAGGGAGGCGCACAAAATAGGCCTGAAGACTATAGCCTTTCCCATGGAGTATGGGGGTATGGCGGCAGACCACTTGACTCAGGTCATTATTACCGATGAGCTTGCCTATGTGGATGCGACCTGCGCGAAGACAATCTCGCAGTGCTGGAAGCAGCCGCAATACATCATCCATTTTGGAACAAAGGATCAGCGCGACCGGTTCCTGGGCGCCATGCGGGATGAACCCACCTATATGATGGCCGGCGCTATCACCGAGCCCGATTACGGCTCTGACAACATGCTGCCTTATGAAGAACCCGAAGGGGGGTTGAAGCTTTCCGTAAAGCGGAAGGGCGATGGATACGTCCTTAACGGCGTCAAGCATTTTATCGCCCTTGGCGGCGCAGCCAGTCTCTATATTGTTCGTGGGCGGACCGACAAGACCGTATCGGTTCGCAAAGGGACAGGCCGTTTTCTTGTCCCCAAGGATACGCCGGGTTTTTCTGTCACCGCGCAGCACGACAAGATAGGATTTAGGGCCTACCCCAACGGTCAGCTAGCCTTTGAGGATGTGTATGTTCCGAAGGAGAACCTGCTTGGGGGGAAAGAGAATTATGACATGTCGGGCGGGCCGCTCGCCGGATGGAATGAGTTGGAACTTGCCGCCACTGCTATGGGGATAGCCCGGGCTGCCTTTGAAGCTGCTCTGGACTATGCCAAGCAGAGGGTGCAAGGGGGTAAGACGATTATAGAACATCAGGCAGTTGCCGGTCTGTTGGCCGATATGTACATGGATCTTCAGGCGGGGCGAAGCCTGGTGTGGCAGACGGCCCGGATATTCAGCAGCGGGCGAAGGGACACAAAGATGTCGATGGCAAGCGCTCGGTTTGCCACCAAAGTAGTGTTGAAGATAACCACCGACGCGCTGACGATTTTCGGGGGCATGGGGGTGATGAAGGAATTGCCTTTGGAGAAATATGTGCGCGATACCATGATATTTACGCACCTTGCCGACGGACCGGCGCGTCAGGTGAAGGCGGGCAACTTGCTGATGCGCCCCGAGTGAGAGGAGGATTGAATCAGTGAATATCGTCGTTTGTGTTAAACATGTTCCTGATCCCGAAGCGCCGGTTACCCAGTTTACCGTGGATTCCGCGGGTCAAAAAATGGTGCCCGCCCCGGCTGTCGTGTCAGTAGTCAGCCCCTTTGATGAGAATGCCATCGAGGCGGGCCTCCAACTCAAAGAAGCTCACGGCGGTAAGGTAACCGTTCTTAGCCTGGGACCTCTCTCGTCTCTGGAGGCATTGAAAAGAGGGACCCGCATGGGGGCGGACGATGCCGTTTTGGTGGAAGGAAACGATTTGCCAGAGCCGGCGCCCCAGACCACAGCCCACATCCTGGCCAAGGCCATAGCGAAGATCGGAGGCTATGACCTGATTCTATGCGGCCGGCAGGCCGCCGACTGGGATCAGGGACAAGTAGGGTGCGGTATTGCCGAAAACCTGGATCTCCCTTATGTTTCGATTGTGAGCAAAATAGAGACCCTCGAGAAAGCCCTTAGAATCCAGTGCCTGACAGAGGATGGTTATGAAGTCATGGAGGTTTCGCTGCCGGTTGTCCTGACCTTGACGAATGAGATCAACCAGCCCCGTTTAACCACGGTAGCCGGAATCCTCAGGACGACAACGATGAAAATCCCTGTCTGGTCCCTGCAGGACATCGGGGTCGATCCCGCTGCCGCGGTAGAATGCGGCAGGCTGGCCGAACTAAAAAATCTGCGTATCCCGGAAGTAAAGGTAGAATGCCAGATTGTGGGGGGAGAAACGCCGGAAGAGGCGGCCCTCAGCCTGGTCAATGTCCTGAGATCGGACAAAGTTATTTGAGACATGCAAAGGAGCAGGTTATGCAAAATAGTCGAGAGGTCATTATTTTCGCCGAGCTTTTTGATGGCAGGCTGCACAGCGGCGTACCGGAACTGTGCAGCCTCGCCCGTGGTCTGGCAGACCAGCTCTCGGGGGTGGCATCCGCCATCCTGATAGGCACGGATGTAAAGGGTCTTGCCTCCGAACTCATATCATACGGCATGGATAAAGTGTATGCAGCCGATGACGCCCGACTCCATAACTACCAGCCGGAAGCGTACACGGCCGTTATAGAGCAGGTTTGTCGGAGTGAAAACCCTGAGGTGCTTCTCTTCGGTCAAACACTTCGCGGGAGAGACTTGGGACCTCGCCTGGCCTTTCGGCTGAAAACCGGCATAGCAACGGATTGCGTGGAATTCACCATCGATTCCGTGTCAAAGAAATTGGTTGTGACCAGACCGGCTTACGGGGCCAAGGCTTTGGCTACTTTAACATTTCTAAGTCAGCCGGCCGTCGCTACATTGCGAAGCAAAGCGGTGTCACCGGCAGAAAAAAACGAGGCGAGAACGGGACAAACCATCCCCATCGAGGTCAACATTGACTTTGCGAAACTAAGGATCAAATACATCGCTAGGGTTAAGCAAGAATCCGAAGGACCTAAGCTTGAAGATGCGAAGGTGATCGTGAGCGGAGGAAGGGGCTTAGGACAGGCTGAAAATTTCAAACTTTTAGAAGAGCTGGCCAAAATCCTCGGCGGGGTCGTGGGCGCCTCCAGGGGTGCAGTCGACAATGGCTGGTTACCCTCGACGCGGCAGGTTGGGCTGACGGGGACGATTGTCAGCCCGCGTCTTTACTTTGCCATCGGCATCTCCGGCGCCACGCAACATATGGCCGGATGCGCTTCGTCCCAATACATCGTGGCTATCAACAAGGATCCCGAAGCACCGATATTCCGCCGCGCCCATTACGGAGTGGTGGCGGACTATAAGCCCGTGGTCGCCGCGATGATCCAGTGCTGTACACAGTGAAGGATGGAATTGCCCGTCTTCCTGAAAAAGGGGCGGCTGTCCGGAGAGCAAGCGAAGGATGAAGGACGCAAAGAAAAAACCATCCCGCGGTCTTACCATGAACCGCAGGTCTTTTCTAAAGGTGTCGACGATCGTTGGGGCGGGAATCATTACCGGCGCCGGGATCACAACCCCCGAAATCATGGCTGCCGTTTCTCCGAAGAAAAAACCCCCGGAACCGCTTTTGGAAAAATGGGTGGCAACCTCTTGCCTGAACTGTCCGGCAAGCTGTGCCACGAGAGTCCGGGTGGTAAACGGAAAGGCGGTATGGATCACCGGGAATCCCCTCTCGCGCACCTCCGTAGGGAAGACCTGTCCCCGGGCGCAGATTGGCCTACAGGTTCTCTACGACCCCGATCGCATCAAGACTCCATTAAAAAGGACCAATCACCGAAAGGGCAGAGGAATAGATCCTCAGTGGAAGCCGATCCCCTGGGAGGCGGCACTGAAAGAGGTCGATTCCCGGTTAAAAGCACTCCGGGACCAGGGGCAATCCCACAAGCTATTGCTCCTGCACGGGTTGAATACCGCCAGCAACCTGGATCTGATCGCCCGCTTCGCCGTGGCTTACGGAACCCCCAACCTGGTTTCCGGAGCGGCCCTGGCAAATGAGGCGGAGAAGGCGGGGCGATGGATGGCCGACGGACACTACCAAGAAATCGCCTACGACCTTCCATCCACCAACTATATCCTGGCCTTCGGCGCCGGCATCCTGGAATCGCAGAACCCTCTCTCCCGCAATCTGCGGATGTGGGGGAAAATCCGCCGGGAAAGGCCGAACAGGGCCAAGGTCGTGGTTATCGATCCGCGCCTCTCCCTCACCGCCGGCAAGGCGGATGAATGGATCCCGATCCAGCCGGGGACGGACGGCGCCCTTGCGCTGGCAATGGCCAATGTCATCATCGGCGAAGGACTCTACGACGCCCGATTTGTCCAGAGTCGAACGGCCGGTTTTGCGGAGTTCCGGGAGCTGGCGATGGCGCATTACGGCGTGGAGCGGGTTGCCGGGATTACGGGCATCCGCCCCGATGCGATCCGCCGGATCGCCAGAGAATTTGCCCAGACCCGGCCGGCGATCGCCTGGGCGGGAAATGGTGTCGGACGCTGGCCCAACGGATCCTACAGCAGTTATGCCATCTACGCCCTCAATGCCCTGGTGGGGAGCATCGATGTCCCGGGAGGGATCATCTACCAGGAAAACCCGCCCTACCGTGAATTGCCGGGGATCGTGGAAGACCACAGGTCAAAAGAGGGGCGGGAGAAACCCCCGCTCGATTTCCATCGGACGGATATCCACCCCGTGGCGGAAGTGGCGACCAATCGGGTAGCGGAATCACTCCTGAAAGGGACTCCCTATCCGATCGAGGCGGCCATCGGGTTCAATTGCAATTTCAACTTCTCGGCGCCGGGGACGTGGGTGTGGGATGAGGCATTGTCGAAGGTCCCCTATTACGTCCATGTCGCCCCTTACGGGAGCGAAATGTCCGGGTATGCGGATCTGCTTCTTCCCTCCACCACCTTCCTGGAAGAGTGGTCCTACGACCATTCCCCTCCGGGTTCCGGATTTGCGGAGGTCCGCATCAAACAGCCGGCGGTGGAACCGGTATCCGATTCCAGACCCACGGCGGATCTGGTTTTTGAACTCGCACGCCGCCAAGGCGGAACGGTCGGCCGGTCCTTTGCCGACATCGGCGGAGACATCCAGGGGTTCGTCCGGTATCGAACCGAATCCCTCATGCCCTGGAAAGAATTCCGCGCGAAGGGGGTCTGGAGCGGCCCGTCCTACCGGTACTGCAAATACGACCGCATTTTCAAGACCCCTTCTAAAAAATTCGAATTCGCTTCGGGAAACCTGGAAAGACTGTGGCCGGATAAGGGCAACTCAGAAGAATCCCGGAACCGGCTCAAATACCTGCCCCACCATGAAAACATCCGATTCCTGGGTGATCCGGCGATGTATCCCCTGCTGCTGCTGACGTACCAGCCCTTGCTGTATATGGGGGCTGGAAGTCAGAACTACCCTTGGGCGCAATCGATCTATCTGGTCGCGCATGGCGTGGGGTGGACCAACTTCGCCGAGCTGAACGGCGAGACGGCCAAGACCATGAAAATCAAAGACGGGGATCTCTTGTGGGTAGAGTCATCCTTCAAGAAAATCATGGCCAGGGCCCGGGTCAGCGAAGGAGTTCATCCCGGCGTGGTGTGCATGGCGCGGGGTCAGGGTCATACCGCGTACGGGCGGTGGTCGAAGGGGATCGGGGTCAACCCCCAGGATATTATGGGGGTGGACTATGATCGACTGAGCGGGCAGGCGGCTTTCTCCAACACCCGGATAAAGGTTTATAAGGCTTGAGGCAGGCGATGGCCAAATGGGGCATGGTGATTGATTTAGACAAGTGTGTAGGCTGCCAGGCCTGTACGGTGGCCTGTTGGGAGGAAAACAACATCCCCCACGGCTCGGCGGAAGACCAGCGGAGACGGAGAGAAATTCATTGGAACAAGGTCATCTCCGTGAGCCGCGGCCAATATCCCAACTGCAATATCGAACTCATTCCCACGCCCTGCATGCACTGCGAGCAGGCCCCGTGCGTCACCGTCTGTCCGGCGAAGGCCACGTATCGACGAGATGATGGCATTGTTGTGCAGAACTTTCGGAGGTGCATAGGATGCCGGTACTGCATGGTGGCCTGTCCCTATAATGCCCGAAGCTTCAATTACAGAGATCAACCCGAAGAGGCTTATCACCGCCTCGACCCCCCGCCTGATCGGGAAAGCTGGGACCCCTGGCCTTTTCCCCATCGAACCAGGGGGGTGGTGGAGAAATGCACCTTCTGCTTTCACCGGATCGACCGGGGAATTAAAGAGAAAAAAAATATCGGGGTGGAGGTTGTCCCGGCCTGTGTGGAGGTCTGTCCGTCACAGGCCCGAACCTTTGGGGATCTTGACAACCCCGAGAGCCAGGTTTCTCAATTGCTGAAATCTCGAACCATATTCCGGTTGCGGGAAGAATTGGGTACGAAACCGAAAGTGGTATATCTCCCCCGGTGAGAGGGCCGGCCCATGGAAACACGATACACGACCATCGAAGGAAAATCGAAAGGATACCAAATCCTAATAGGATTTCTAGGCGCGATGGTGGGGATCTTGATTATAAGTTTCATGGTCCTTTACTTCGAAGGCCAGCAGGTCTGGGGAAACAGCAATGTCATTCCCTGGGGACAACTGATCACACTGGATATCTATTTCATCGGGCTCAGCGCCGGGGCCATCATAATTTCCTCCCTCTGCTATGTCTTCAAAAGAGAAGAATACAAACCCATCGGCCGTTTGGCCGTTTTCCTGGGCCTTCTGCTGATGATGGGGGCCATGTTGTCCGTTCTTATGGACCTGGGCCGGCCCGAAAAATTCTGGCGTCTCTTCATGTATTTTTACCTCAACAACATGACCTCGCTGTTTGCCGTCAACGGCATTTTTTATACGGGGTACATCCTCCTGATGCTCGTATATCTGTGGCTGATCCTGGAAAACAGAATGGCACAGGCCGCCATTGTCGGCACGGTGGATGTCCTCTGGGCTATTGCGGTCCACATGGGAACAGGAGCCATATTCGGCCTGATAGGGAACCGGGAGATCTTGTTTTCACCGATCAAACCCTTCGAATTTCTTGCCGCCGCCCTGAGTTCGGGCACCGCATTGATCATCCTGGCATTGGCGGTCACCTACACGTTCACCCGGAGAAAGATCGAGCCGGCATTGATCGTCTCCCTGGGGAAGTTGCTGTCCATGATCATTGTCGTTCTTTCGGTCATGGTCTTCGTCGATAAAGCGACCCACATGTACTTTCCCAACCGGGAGGGAACGGTTTATCTTTTCACGGGCAACTACTGGTGGCTCTTCTGGGTCTTTCAAATCGGCATGGGAATCCTCATCCCCCTGGCCCTGCTGGTCTATCCCCGAACCGGAAGAACGGTCCGGGGGGTCGTGCTGGCCTCGCTTTTCGTGGTGCTCGGGGTTCTGGGGGAAAGGGCGGCCCTGGTGATTCCCGGCACGGCGCATCCGCAGCCGATTTATCCCGGCCACATCGAAGGGATCTGGGGGGCTCCCGGTATCTTTTTCATCACACCCTGGGAGACACTGTTGACCTTGGGCGTTGTTTCCTTCGTGGGGCTCTTTTTTGTCCTGGGCTTGAAGTATTTGGAAATATTGCCGGAACAGGGATGATTTGAATGAAAAACATGTCTGTCATCATCGAGGTGTTTTTTCTGACCGCCCTTGTGGCCTGCCTGCTGGGGGGAATGTGGCTGATCCTCTTCGATCTGGGATTGAATTCAAAATACCGGAGCGCGGTCATGATGGCCCTGGCCGTCGTGGGATGTGCAGCCGTGGCTTTTTTCATCGCTCATTTGATTTCTTTTTACCCGACGGCTTAATGGAATAAACAAAGGATCGCTTGATGTCTTCTGACGGTTTCTGGGCAGGGCAAAATGTGAACATCGCCGAGGTCTTCCTGCCTGTCGTCACCGCTTTTCTCATTCTGCTGCCGGTCCTGCTTGCCCTCTTCGCCTTGGGCCTGTTGAGGCGCTATCGGTTATGGCGTCTGGGTAGACCCGGCCCTCCCTTAGATCAGGCGTGGCTTCGGCTCAAGTTCGCCCTGATGACTGCCCTGGGTCAAAGGCGGGTCTTGCGGGAATTCTACCCCGGCCTCATGCATTTTCTCATTTTTTGGGGAAGCCTGCTCCTCATTCTCGGTAAGATAACCCGCGCATTCTCCCTGGCAGTCGAATTGAGCTCGCCGCCCCGGAGTATTTTCCTGCATGCGTCATTTATCTCGGAAATCGGGGGGGCGATGGTTATCTTGGGAACGGGAATGGCGGTCTATCGCCGGTACATCGCCAGGCCTTCCCGCCTGGACAC
>Ga0208373_1001401_pt1 | contig 32688 bp, 29 predicted proteins | sample RifOxyC2_FD_184036 | JGI IMG/M metagenome (GOLD analysis project Ga0208373, IMG submission 184036) | Soil microbial communities from Rifle, Colorado - Rifle Oxygen_injection C2 (SPAdes) | ecosystem: Environmental > Terrestrial > Deep subsurface > Rock core/Sediment | place: Rifle, Colorado... | reverse complement strand
TTTTTGTTACATCTTTATTTCAAAATTAACATTTTTTTTAATCTTTGAACTCATTGTTTTCCATAAGTTTGTAATTGTATTTTTCTATTGCATTTCATTAGAATTTTCGTTAATTGAAAAATCTGGGATTATGCAATTATTAGTATTGGTAATGAGGTGAAATCAATTCCATTCGTTGTATTTAAATAAAATAGTTATTCACCGAATCAGTGCTGTTCGTACAACTCGGGTTCGGGTGCTTCGGATTCATCAATTTCATCTGTGGGCTCTCGTAGTTCACGCAACCAGAAAACAACTTGTCGTAATGCACTTGCAATAATATAAAACATCATAAGAGGAAATATAAGCTTTCCTTTAGTTATGATTGATGTTATTATACCAATAGCAAAGAGGATAGTTACAATTGGCCTTTGCTTAATAGAACGCTTAGTGAGTCTAGGGAGATTGTCGAACTTAATTGTCGAAACCATCGCAAGTGATGTCAATGCAACGACTACAATACTTGCTATTGCCTTGATATGTGCTGAATAATCCGGGGATAAATGATAAAACAGAACATAAGAAACTATAGTCAGTGCTGCTGATGGAATAGGTAATCCTGTAAAATAGAGTTTGTCAACATGGCTCGAGAGCTTGACATTGAACCGAGCAAGCCTTATAGCACCTGCAAGTGCAGGTAATGCCGCTATAAGGATTCCTGTTTCCTGCAATTGAAAGAAATGTGCTTTAAACAACATATATGCAGGTGCGGCACCGAATGATACGACATCTGAGAGAGAGTCGAGTTCGGCGCCAAATTCGCTTGTAGAATGGATAAGCCTCGCCATTACTCCATCCAGCATATCAAAGATTGCAGCGAATAATATAAAGATTGATGCTTTGTAAAACTCATCCTGGGATATAAACACAATTGCTGCAAATCCGTTGAATAGATTCAACAGAGTAAATAAGCTTGGTACTATGGAGCGGGTTATACGCACAATTTAATTACGAATTACGAATTACGAATTACGAATTACGAATTACGAATTACGAATTTAAAGAATTAATAAGGAATAATTTTGTACACTTAAAATTTTGCATTATTCATTTTACATTATTCATTTTCGCAATGATTGTTTCTACTGCAACAACGCTCTGTCCTTCTTGAATGAAAATTTCAGATGATTCAGGTAGAATGACATCCATGCGGGAACCGAATTTCATCATTCCGAAACGTTGTCCTGCTTTCAATGTGTCACCAACACATATGTCCCAGACAAGACGGCGGGCAAGAACACCAACAATCTGTTTAAAGAAAATCTTTCCGATTGAATTTTCCATACCGATATGTGTCTGCTCATTTAATTCGGAAGATTTTGGGTGTGTTGCAATAATATAGTTCCCAGGATTATAAGTGAAATATTTTACAATACCACTAATTGGGATACGATTAACATGCACGTCAAGTGGGGATAAAAAAATGCTAATCTGAACAGCATTTTGCTTTAGAAATATATCTTCATTGACTTGTTTTATTTGAATAACTTTGCCATCGGCGGGTGCAAGTACCAGAGATTCATCTTTCAAAGCATTTTCAGGAATCTTTCTGTCAGGGTCTCTGAAAAACCATAGAGTAATAGCAATTAATATGATACCAGAGCAAATAAAAATGGAAGATACCCAAATTTTTGATATAAAAGAAGATGAGATAATTAAAACAACACTAATAAACAATAAAATAATGATGTTATCAAGACCGTATTTTGTTAATCTTATCATAAAAAAAATAATTACTAATTGCTAATGAATAATTAATAATGAAGCACCATGGTTTTTGCTTTTGGAAACATCATTAAATTTCATTACAAAAATACGAATAAAGAGGATAAATTGTGTAGTAATTAAGAAGGTTTTTTTGTAAATTGCCAAGTCATAAAATCAGAAAAATAAAAGAATAGATTATTTATATAACCATTTTAAAAAAAGGATGGATACATGAAGTTTTCAGTTGCACTTCCGGAGTTTCAAAAGGCATTACAAAAGAATTTGCCTGCTATACCAAGAAAGTCAACATTGCCTGTGTTGGAGCATTTACATTTTTCCCTTTCGGGTAATGAATTAAGAGTTGTATCAACAGACCAGGATATAACTATTATGTCTCATCTGAATGTTAGTGGAGCAGAAGACGGCTCAATTTTAGTTCCCGGAAGGAAAATCGGCGACCTTGTTAAGACATTGTCAGAGGGCCAGCTTGATTTTTCTGCTAACGAATCCACAAATGAAATTAAATTGAAAACATCAACCGGGAAATATACCTTGCGAGGCTTGAGCACAAGTGAATATCTGGATATACCAGAACTTTTCGAATCCGAAAAACCTGATTTGGAAAAGGTGAAAATAAGCGAAAAGTCCGGTAAGGCACCGGCAATGTATTTTAGTAAAGACAATATAAGCTGGCTGGCTGATAAGACTCATTATGCCGTATCAACCGACGAGTTCCGCCCTGCAATGAATGGTGTGCTATTCCAATTCAGGGAGAATTTCATTACAGCCGTCTCGACTGACAGTTACAGATTGGTGAAGGCAGTTGTTCATGCTGACAAGGGTTCTTATCCGAACGAACTGGACCTGATTATTCCTGCACGTGCTATCGAGCTTTTAAGAAAGGTTGATAATGAAGTAGTTATGAGTGTGATTGAAACGCGGAACAGAATTACACATGCAAGGTTTGATGTCGGGGATACTGTGTTTATCACAAGATTGATTGATGAGAAGTTTCCGCCTTATGAGTCTGTTATTCCTCAAAATAATGAATTGAGCGCTACCGTTAATCAAAAGGATGTTATTAATGCCATTAACCGTGTAGCACAATGCACAAGTGAATTGAATCACCAGATTAAGATGGTTATAGAAAAGAACAACATTTCAATTTCGGGCCAGGATGAGGATAGCGGCAGTGAAGGCGATGAGGTTATAACATGCGATTTCAGCGGGAATAAGGTTACAATAGGATTTAATTATAAATATCTGTATGATGCAATTTCAAACATTGATACGGATGATGAAAAACAGGCAGTACTAATGACTTTCTCGGAGCCTACAAGGCCGGTATTGATAAAGCCCGGCAAGGAAGAATTGGATTTATTGATGCTGATAATGCCTGTTCGATTAACGTAATCAATTACGAATTATGAATTATAAATGTAATGGCAAAACATAGTTTTGACTATAAATAAAAAATTAGCAGCATAGAGTTAAGATGTACGTAAGCGAGATTTTAATTAACAATCTGCGGAATCATGTTCATTCGGAATTGGATTTCGGCAAAGGATTGAACGTTTTGTTTGGCTTGAACGGCTCAGGGAAGACGACCATTCTTGAAGCAATTTCCTTATGCGGTTTTTCAAAAAGCTTTATGCACGTCAACGACAGTTCCCTGATGAATAAAGAAGAAGCTTTTTGGCATGTGTCCCTGAACTCAAGGAATGATTTTGATATACCTTATAAAGTAAATATCAGGTTCAATGGTAGTGGAAAGAAGCAGATTTCATCTACTTTCGGAGACAATTTACTTCCGAAGGATGTGATAGGTGAACTACCTCTTGTAATATTATCACCTGATTATAAGAACATAACATCCGGTTCACCTGCTGACAGGAGGGAGTTCATTGATAAGATTTTAGCTCAATCGAGCAAGATTTATGTCGAGGATATTATTAAATATAAAAAAGCCTTAAAACAAAGGAACAATCTTTTAATCAGGGCAAAAACCGAAAGGCACTATAATCCTCAGGTTATTGAACCCTGGACAGAAGTTCTGATTAAAACCGGAGCAGGAATAATTAAGAGAAGGAAAGAGTTTGAAGTCGAGTTTGTTAATACTTTCCGGGAAAGATACAAAGATGTATCGAAAGGGAAGGAAGAAGTTTGGCTTGAATATGTTCCCAGTGGAGTAAAGGAAATTGATGGGAAAACAAATAAAGATGAAATTAAAGAGAGTTTAAAGCTGGCTTTTGAAAAAGCTGAAAAAGAAGAATTGAGGCGTGGTACAACCTTATATGGCCCCCAAAAGGACGAATTAAAAATATTAATTAATTCGGGTGTGGCTAAGGAATATGCTTCCCAGGGGCAGCATAAATCGTTGTTAATCAGCCTCAAATTTTCGGAGTTTCATTATTTGAAAGAAAAGAAAAGAGAAACTCCTGTGGTTTTGCTCGATGATATATTTTCCGAATTGGACATTGAAAGAGCTGAGAAAGTGTTGGAGATGGTTACGTCAAATTCCGCTCAGACATTGATTACTGTAACTGATGGCGAAACCATGAAAAAAATTATGCCTCATAAGGCTGATTGTAGATTTTATAAAGTTGATAATGGCTTAATTTATAAAGAATAGTTATTCAAAATGCTGAATTATAAATTCTGAATTTGAAAAAGAATTTTCTTTGAATATTTTCATTAGTCATTGGTAATTAATAATTAAGACATGGTTTCCGGTTCATATAAATCGCCACAACCATTGAAGGAGGTCTTCAATAACCTTATATCGGGATTGGGTTGGGAGGAGCTTGTTAAACAAGAAAGAGTACCGGAGCTATGGAAAGAGATAGTAGGGGACAGGATAGCTGAAAAAGCCGGGTATGTGAGATTTGAAAACGGGATACTATTTATCAGGGTGGATTCATCTGTTTGGCGTTCTGAATTGTTCTTGAGAAAAGAGTCATTTAAAAACGAAATAAATAAGAGATACGGGAGCAAAATTGTTGACGAAATCGTCATTAGATAAATATGATTAAGAGAATGTAAAATTAAAAATGCAAAATGTATAATTAAAAATGTAGGGGCAGAAAATTTTCTGTCCCCAAAAGATTGTAAAAGAAATTTTCAAATAAATTTTAATAAAGAGAATTATGACAGACAAGGAAAAAATGGAGAATGATGATAATGATTCTGTCGAGAAAGCAATCAGTGCTATCTCTGCAAATGATACGAATGAGGATGAAGAGACGTACGAATTAATGTCCTCGATTGATTATGATGAGAATGCTGAGTATAGTGAAGAAAGCATTAAGGTTTTGGAAGGCCTGGAGGCAGTTCGCCGCAGGCCTGCAATGTACATAGGTGACATAGGAGAGAGGGGATTGCACCATCTTGTTCATGAGGTTGTTGACAATTCGATAGATGAGGCGTTGGTTGGATATTGCAAGAATATATGGATTAAGCTTCATAAGGACGGCTCATGTTCGGTTGAGGATGACGGAAGAGGTATTCCGACGGGACCGCACCCGGTGAAACAGATATCAACCTTAGAAGTTGTGATGTGTACTCTTCATGCCGGAGGAAAGTTTGATAAGTCTTCCTATAAGGTATCGGGAGGCTTGCATGGAGTTGGTGTTTCATGTGTAAATGCATTGTCATCTGAACTGACTGCGACAATTCACAGGGATGGTAAAATTTTCGAGCAGAGTTATTCTGAGGGTATTCCAACAACGCAGGTGGAAGAAAGAGGAGAAACCAAGAAAACGGGAACGATAATAAAATTTAAGGCTGATGAAAAAATATTCAAGACGACATCTTTCAGATTCAGCAAAGTGGCAGAGCGGTTGAGGGAGCTTGCATTTCTGAATCCGGAAGTAGTGATTGAGTTAAAAGATGAACGTGACGGGAGGGAAGAGAAATTTCATTATAAAGGGGGCTTGGTTGATTTTGTAAAGTATATTGACAATGGAGCTACACATGTATGCAAGCCTATATACATTACGGGTGCCGAAAAAGGAGAAACAGATGTTGAAACTCAGGTTGAAATCTGTTTCCGTTACAACACAGGTTATACTGAGAATGTATTGTCCTATGTGAATAATATTAATACAATCGAGGGTGGCACACATGTAACAGGATTCAGGTCTGCATTGACAAGGACTTTGAATGTTTATGCGGCGGCAAATAACAAATCCAAAATTCAGTTAAGCGGCGATGATTTTCGTGAGGGATTGACGGCAGTAATATCAATCAAAGTACCTGAACCACAATTCGAAGGGCAGACGAAAACAAAGCTTGGCAATGGTGAAGTGGAAGGAATAGTAAGAACAATATTAAATGATAAACTGAGCCAGTTTCTTGACAGCAATCCATCAGATGCAAAGAAGATAATTGAGAAAGCGGTTTTAGCGGCCGAAGCAAGACTTGCCGCGAAAAAATCGAGGGAACTTGTTCGTAGAAAGAGCGCACTTGAAACTTCAACTTTACCAGGTAAGCTTGCAGATTGTTCACTGCAAACACCAGAGGATTGCGAGATATTCATAGTCGAAGGTGATTCTGCAGGCGGTTCGGCAAAGCAGGGAAGGGACAGGCGTTCACAGGCAATACTACCCTTGAAAGGAAAGATATTAAATGTACATAAAGCACGTGAAGCGAAAATTTTGGAGAATGAAGAAATCAGGGCAATAATAACAGCATTAGGCGCAGGATTTGCAACTGATTTTGATGTTGAGAAAACAAGATATGGAAAAGTGATTTTGATGGCTGATGCTGACGTTGACGGTTCACACATAAGAACTTTGCTTTTGACATTGTTTTATCAGTTCATGCAGGATATAATAATTAAAGGGAAACTCTATATCGCACAACCTCCCTTATATAAAGTAAAAAAAGGCAAAAGCGAATTTTATGCTTATAATGAAAGTGAGCGGGAAAATATTATCCAGAGAATCAGAAGGGATATAGCAGCAAAAAAGGGGACATCCATGCCTGACGAAGAATTGCCTGAAAATGCTACCCAGGATGGTATTGTGATTTCCCGTTTCAAAGGCCTTGGTGAAATGAATCCCGAACAACTCTGGGAAACTACGATGAATCCTGATAAGAGAACTTTACTTCAGGTAACAATCGAAAATGCAACAGAAGCTACAAAGCTGTTTGAAACTTTAATGGGGGATAAGGTTGAGCCAAGAAGGCTTTTCATCGAACAAAATGCACAATATGTAAAAAATCTGGATGTTTAAAATCAATTACGAATTACGAATTACGAATTATGAATTGTGGTATTAAAAATGAAAAAATCTTTTTTTTATTTTATAATTATTTTAGCGGTTACAATTACCACTTTTGCCCAGACAGTTGAGGAAAAGAAAATTGCCGAGTATAAGCCGTTTGTTGAGCAGTTCATGAATTATTTAAGCAAGGAGGATTTTTCGAAAATACCTCCAATGCTGGATTCGGCGGCTGCATTTCAATTAAACAATTACCAGCTTGAATTAATCAGCACTCAGCTTTTATTTCAATATGGAAAATTCAACAGCATTGATGAATATAAGTACAAGCTCTATCAAAATTATGATATGCTCGAAATAAAATGTGATTATGACAGGGCAGTTCTCGGTTATAGGTTTGTTTTCGATAGTCTTATAAGGATTGCAGGATTTTGGGTAATATCAAAAACGGATAAGGATTTTTATAAGAATCCTGAATATGTTGATACTGCATCATTTTCGGAGCGTAAGTTTGAATTTGGTGTCGAGGGATGGAGATTGCCTTGTGTTCTCACAATACCAAAAGGAGAGGGGCCATTTCCTGTTGTTGTTCTTGTTCATGGTTCGGGTCCAAACGATAGGGATGAGACATTAGGTCCCAACAAGCCTTTCAGGGATATTGCATGGGGTTTGGCTTCGAGGAAAATTGCTGTGTTCAGGTATGATAAAAGAACGCTTACTCATCGAAATAAATTCCAGCAAATGACCGATTCTATAACACCATTTCTTGAAACGGTAGAAGATGCAATCAAAGCTGTGGATACCTTAAAATCAATTCCTGAGATTGATAAAAATAAAATATTCGTTCTTGGCCACAGTTTAGGTGGTATGCTTCTTCCGAGAATAGCAAAGGGTGATACTGCAATTAAAGGATTAATTGTCATGGCAGGTTCAACAAGGCCTTTCGAAGACATATATTATAGTCAGGTCAAATATATACTCAGCCTTGACAGCATTATTTCAAAGGAGGAAAAAGAGGAGTTAAAGAAAATAGAGAAGCAGGTAAAAGCTGTGAAGAGTAAAAAACTTTCAATTAAAACACCTGCATCGGATTTACCTATGAATATAAATCCTCTTTACTGGCTCGACCTGAGGAATTACAAGCCCCATGAACTTGCTAAGAAATTGAATAAGCCAATGTTGATACTTCAGGGACATAGAGATTACCAGGTTACTTATGATGATTTTAAGCTTTGGCAAAAAGCTCTCGGCAGTAGGAAAGATGTCGAAATGAAGAGTTATCCTAAACTTAATCATCTGTTCATGGAAGGCGAGGGAATGTCTAATCCGAATGAATATAATAATGAAGGGCATGTTTCGGAATTAGTTATTAAAGCAATTTCCGGATGGATACACAAACAGAAATAAATGTTGAATTATAAATTTAAATATTATTTTGGGTTCATTACCCTGCTTTTCATTATATTTCAGATTGTAGAAAGTAAGCCTATCCATATCTCACAAGAAAATTTCTCATATCATTTAATAAAAATTTATTTTGATGATAAATTTACTTATAATGATTTATTAAAATCAGGATTTGATTTGGAAGGTGCTGATGTTAATAAATCTTCTGCTGAGCTAATTTTAAATAACCAAGAACTGCAATTATTAACAACTCAAAAAATCAAATATGAAGTTCTCGTTGATGATTATGAAAAATATATCGAAAACAAAATTGAAACATCAAAAAAAAATCTTCCGCAATTAGCAACCGAAGGAAATTTCAGGCTGGGTACAATGGGTGGTTCTTACAAGCTCGAAGAAGTATATGAAGTCTTCGATGAGATGCGCCAAAAATATCCCGACTATGTAGCTAATCCTGAAGTTATAGGCTATACTTATGAAGACAGGCCTATAATGGCATATTGCTTCGGCATTAAAAATCCAACAAACAAAAAAGAAGTCTTATTTACCGCTCTTCACCATGCAAGGGAAGGGTCAGGTTTAACAACTCTTGTTTATTTTTTGTGGAATTTATTGGAAGGAATTGATATTGGAAATCCCGAATCGGAGTTCCTACTGAAAAACAGAACTATTTATGTTGTCCCTGTAGTTAATCCTGATGGAGTAGCTTTCAATGAAGAAAGAGCACCCAATGGCGGTGGTATGTGGCGAAAGAACAGAAAGAAGATAAATGATTCGACTTATGGTGTGGACTTGAACAGAAATTATGGCCCACAACAATTTTGGGAAGCAGATAATAATGGTTCTGCTACTAAACCCGAATTTGAAACTTATCGCGGTGAATCGCCTTTCTCTGAATTTGAAACTCAAGCGATGAGAGATTTCTGTATTAATCATAAATTCAGATTAGCCTGTAATTTTCATTCTTACGGTGAGCTTATTATATTCCCCTGGGGTGCCAAAAATGAGGAAACTCCGGATTCACTTTGGTTCCGTTCATTCACGAAAGAAGTTACCGATTACAACAATTATTCTTTTGGAAGAGGCATCCAAACCGTTGGATATGAAGTGTCCGGAGACTCAGATGACTGGATGTATTTAGCAATTTCGGAGAAACCAAAAATATTTGCAATGACACCCGAAGTCGGGAATGATAAGGACGGATTTTGGCCCCTGATTAACAGATACATTCCAATTGCACAGGATAATCTTTATATGAATTACAATTTTTTATGGTCTTCTGCTGCTAATCTCAGATATGTTAGATCAGTTTATGATTACGATTCAGTAAATAAAGAAGGTGTAATTACTTTAACTGTTCAAAACGTTGGTATTGAAGATTTAAATTCCTCATCACACCTGTTACTTGAAACATTGAATGACTCTGTCAAAATCCTATCGCCTGAAAGGATAATATTACCACTTAAAACAACTGAAACTCAAACAGAGAGATTTATTATTCCATATCCTTATGGTTTCAGTAACGGCAGTTTTGGAACATTTGTTTGTAAAATTGTGCAGGATAGTGTTCTAAGGACTGATACAATTAATCTTCAACTATTTAGATATTCAATATACAGTATCTTTTATAACGGTTCATTAGGAAAAGAATGGGTGAATGATAATTGGAATGTTATTGATGATAAATCAATAGGGAGGAAAGTAATAACCGAAAGCCCTGGTGGCAATTATTCGGATTTAGATAACAATTACTTAATTTATGATAATCCAATTCAAGTATTAGGAGAAAATGCCACTCTCGAATTTAATACCCGCTGGAACATAGAGCCTAAATATGATGTTGTTTATGTAGAGGTATCTTCCGATTCCGGAAAAACATGGACTAATCTGAGAAGTGCGAAAATGCGAATGGGGATTGGATTAAAATACAGCCGGCAGGATTCCGGAAAATTCGGATTTGACGGTTACTATCCTGATTATATTCGACAAGAATGTGATTTGTCAATGTTTTTGAATAAGTACATAATTTTTAGATTCGGGCTATTAAGCGATAAAGCATTAAATTTTGATGGAATTTTTCTTGATGATATAAAAATTCGGTTTTATGTAGATTCAATTGAAATTCATGATGATTATGATAAAAATAATCCTGCTATAATTTGTTATCCATCACCAATAAAAATTGGGGAACCATTGATTATAAAATTTAATAATAATAAACAAAATATTTCAGGAAACGCCAGGGTAGTTCTTTATAATTCTCTTGGAGAAGAAGTTTATTTTTCAAATATCGAACCAAATGAAAATAATATTTATAAATTTGAAATACCAACAATTTACCTTATCCCTGGGTTCTATTTTATAAGAATTGAAAATGGTTCGGAAAATTATTTTTATAAAATAATCTCAGTACGTTAAGGCTCAAACAATTCCCTATATATATTTTCATATTTTGGCACGATTAATTTTATATCAAATAACTCAATAGCACGCTTTCTTGCATTAATAGAAAAGCTTTCCCATTTCTTTGGCTTTTCAAGTAGTTCGATAGTATATCTTGCCATTCTGCTTACATCACCGAGTTCGGCAACGAAACCAGTCTCATTATGGCCAACAACTTCCGGAATTCCTCCAATATTCGATGCGACAACAGGGACGCCACAGCTCATAGCTTCAAGAGCAGACAAGCCAAAACTTTCGGACTGGCTGGGTAGTATAAAGACGTGAGAAATCGAAAGAAGTTCAACGAGAGAAGTCTGTTTACCTAAAAATTTAATGTGTTTTTGAATTCCGAGCTCGCGAGCAAGATTCTCAGCCGCAATTCTATCGGGCCCGTCACCTACTAATAATAACTTAGACGGAATTTTCTTCAGCACTTCATTAAAGATTTTCACAACATCACATACTCTTTTTACAGTTCTGAAATTTGAAATATGAATCAGAATCTTCTCGTCATTCGGCGCTACCAGTTTTTTCAGGCCGGGGTATTCCTGTCTTTTATAAATTGATGTATCAACAAAATTTGGAATAACATCAATCTCCCTGCCTGTATTAAAATGTTGAATTGTTTTTTCCCGGAGATAACTTGAAACTGCAGTTATTCTATCCGAATGTTCAAGTGAAAATTTTATAATCGGATGAAAGCTTGGTTCTAAACCAATTAAGGTAATATCAGTACCATGTAGTGTTGTAACTAATTTTAAATTATAATCTTTGAGCAAAATTTGCCTTGCGAGGTAACCGCTGACAGCATGAGGAATTGCGTAATGCACGTGAAGTATATCAATTTTTTCGTATTTTACAACGTCAATGATTTTGCCGACTAAGGCAAGTGTATATAAATGAAATTCGAAAAGCGGATAGTTAGGTATTTCAACGTCATGAAAAAAAACATTGTCCTGAAAATTGTTCAACCTTGTCGGGAGGGCATAGCTGATGAAATGGACTTCATGTCCCGTTCTTGCAAGCTCGATTCCCAGTTCAGTAGCGACAATTCCACTGCCTCCGTAGGTTGGATAGCATACCATTCCGATTTTCATAGTTCCTCAATCAGGGTTTAATAATGGAAACATTGTCGAAAGAAATTGATATTTATTATACTATTGAAAAAGGAGAGTCTGCCGAAATCAAGATTCTCGGCTCGAGGTTTATTGCCCATGCAAATAATGCTTCTTCAAAGGACATTGCGATTGATTTTTTAAATAATATAAAATCACAGTACCATGATGCCACTCATAATTGTTTCGCTTATAAAATAGGGAAAGACGGCCTCGAGTTTCGTGCTGTTGACGATGGTGAACCATCAGGCTCGGCAGGGAAACCAATTCTATTTTCAATCAATAAACACAAACTGAGCGATGTGATAGTTGTCGTTACACGGTATTTCGGTGGTAAAAAACTTGGCGTCGGTGGTCTTGCAAGGGCATATTCCCAGGCGGCAGACGAGGTATTGAAAAAGTGTGAACCTAAAAAAATACACATTACAACCCCTGTAAAAATTATTTGTACTTATGAAGACCTTGATATAATAAAGAAAATAATAAAAGAAAATGCCGTGTCAATGGAAGAAAAATACCAGGATGCTGTTGAGATTGTTGCACATGTCCCAACTACAAAGACAGAATTATTCACTGAACATATAATTTCATCAACACGCGGCAGGGCAGGAGCGAACGTCATTAATGTATAATGTAAAATGAATAATGAAAAATTGAATAGGATATAAAGATTATAGGATTTATTGGATTTAATAAATAATAATTTTTTAAAAATTGTAGGGGCAGAAAAATTTCTGCTTTATAAAAAACGTTAAAAATAATTGATATGAAATTTTGAGGTAAGATGAGGGTAATCAGTAAACCAAATGAAATGCAGACAAACGTCGAATCCTTAAGAAACGAAGGGAAAAAAATTGCCGTTATACCAACCATGGGATATTTACATGAGGGACACACAAGCCTGATTAGAAAAGGAAGGGAGCTTGCGGATATTGTTATAACAACCCTTTTTGTAAATCCCACTCAATTTGGGCCAAATGAGGATTTTGAAAAATATCCAAGAGATTTTGCAAGAGATTTCCAGCTTGCAGAAGAAGCAGGTACTGATTTTCTTTTTAATCCTGTAACAGAAGATATTTATCAGGATGGCTATAATACTCTCATTAGTATAAGCGGTATTACTGATAAGTTTGAGGGTGCATCAAGGCAGGGACACTTTGACGGAGTAGCTACAATTGTAGCAAAGATATTCAACATTACTAAACCACATTATGCTATTTTCGGTCAAAAAGATTATCAACAAACACTTGTGATTAAGCAATTGGTGAGGGATTTCTTTTTTGATTTATCTGTTGTGGTTGCACCAACTGTTAGGGAATCAGATGGATTAGCCTTAAGTTCCAGGAATGTTTATTTATCACCTGATGAAAGAACAAAGGCTGTTATTCTATTTAAAGCTCTTGATGAAGCCGAAATTGCAATTCAAAAGGGTGAAAACAGGCGTAAAATATTAAATGCGATTCTTCATAATGCCATCAGAAGTATTCCTGAAATTAAAATTGATTATGCTTGTGCTGCTGATGCCGACACACTTGAAGAACCTGATGTGTTCCTTCCCGGCGAACATGTTATTCTTATGATTGCTGTATTCAACGGCATAACGAGGCTAATTGACAATGCTCTTGTAACAATACCACAAGACCCTCAGGTAAAAAAGCATTATTTTGTATAGTTGTAATGGCAGATTCTAAATCTGCCCCCTATGTATAACAAAAAAAATAAGAAAACATGGAAAAATTTATTGTATTTGGAATATTGACTATACCTAATGTAATTGTTTCCAGGCGAATTCTTTTTAATGTAAAAGCACATGGTTTTTACAGGTTTTTGGCATGGGAATGTATATTATGGCTTGCAATAAATAATTATAAATTTTGGTTTAACAATCCATTCAGTTTAAAACAGATTTTATCCTGGTTACTTTTATGTTATTCATTAATGCTTTTTGTTCCCGGAACAATTCTGCTTATTAAAATTGGTAAACCTCACGAAAGCAGGGTTGATAAAGTCTTGTATAAAATTGAAAAAACAACAAAGATTGTTGATAAGTGTATTTATAAATATATTCGGCATCCGATTTATGGTTCACTAATATTTCTAACATGGGGATTATTTTTTAAGAATGTAAATATTGAATTACTGATTGTTTCAATAATTTCATCAGTGCTTCTATTCATTACAGCTAAGTTTGACGAAAAAGAATGTATCGTGTACTTTGGTCAATCATATAGAGAATATATGACACGAAGTAAGATGTTTATTCCATATATTATGTAGGGACAGAACAATGTTCTATCCCAATATTATTATTTTACAATTCCTCAATCAACTCAAGAAATTGTTTGTAAGGTAAAGCCGTAAGGCTCTGGGCTTCTGTCGCTCCAAATTCCCTGCTGATTAATGATACCTTAGCAGCAGTTTCATCATCGGGTGCTTCGTAAATGTCGAGAAAGTCAAACTGGCCGAGTAATGCATAATGAGCGAGAAATTTCACATTTGGACATTTTTCCTTAACATGCTCGAGCCATTCCCTGCCAATCTTTCCACGTTCCTTCATTCTTTTAGTAACTTCGGGAGCAAGTTTTGTCATTAATATAAAAGTTTTCATAGTCATCTCCTTAGATTGCAAAACACAATTCAAAGATAATAAAAATAATTAATAAATAAAAGATGTAGAGACACATCTGAGATGTTTAGGGCAGAAATTTTTCTGCCACTACAATTTAAACCGGAAATGGGCAAAACAATGCTCTGTTATTTAGGGCAGAAATTTTTCTGCCCCTGCAATTTAAACCGGAAATGGGCAAAACAATGCTCTGTTATTAAGGGCAGAAATTTTTCTGCCCCTACAATTTTTAAAAAATTAGGGATTACCTATGTTTCTTTTTCTTTAGCGGGAAACTCAACAATGAATGACGTACCCTTACCATATTCGCTTTCAGCCCAGATTCTACCGTCATGCAGTTCAACCAATTGCTTAACAATCGATAATCCAAGTCCGGTAGAGGATTCACCTCCGGTAGGCTGAGCAGATAATCGCTGGAATTTACCAAAAAGTCTTTTCATATCTTCTTGTGTCAGTCCGGGCCCTTCATCTTTCACTTCACATCTGACAAAACGAATTTTCTTTTCTTTAACATGACTAATTGATATTTGAATATTTTTTCCTTTGGGTGAATATTTAATAGCATTATTAACAAGGTTATCCAGGATTTCATAAATCCTAATATTATCAGCATTAATATGGCATTTATCCTTTGGACCGGCCTTGAGAATAAGTTTTTGCTTTTTGTTATCTGCACGTGTTTGATTACCTGTGATAATATCCTCAGCGACTTCATTTAAATCAATAATCTTTCTGTCAATAGTGATTTTACCGCTTTCGAGGCTTGCATTTTCAAGTAATTCATTGATTAAATTTGACATTAAAGTTGATGATTCGTGAATCAAGTCAATCATTTCAGCTTCTGTAGTATCTGTTATTGGCAAATCTTTAAGCATAACAGATATACCCTGAATAACATTTAAAGGATTTTTTAAATCATGTACCGTCATGTTTATGAACTGATTTTTAAGCTCGATTGCTTGCTGCAAAATTAAATTTACTTTGGTCAACCGTCTAAGTTTTATTAGGGTCTTGCCTCTTGCAATCAGTTCATTAGGGTCAAATGGTTTCAATAAATAATCATTCGCCCCAGCCTCAAAACCTTCAACAAGGTCGGCAATTTGGTTTCTTGCAGTTAGTATTAGTATCGGCAATTCAAATAAAGAATAATTTTGTCTAATCTGACGTGCAACATCAAGGCCGCTCATCTTAGGCATCATAACGTCGAGGACTATCAGGTCAAAATCAGGATTATTAATTATGGTTTGTAGTGCGGTCAATCCATCATGGCAGACTACGATATTGTAATTATAAAGATTGAAATAATTTTTTATTAGTTGAGCCATTATCGGTTCGTCATCGACAACCAAAATCTTAATACCCTGTTGAATTATTTTAGTATCAATTTCCTCTGATTCCGAACTTGTGTCGAGTGGTGTTTCAAACGGTTTTAGGTCCTGGTACTTTTTATTAAATAACTCCTCGTTAAAAACCGGTATTGAGAAAGAAAAACGACTGCCTTTGTTTTCTTCGGATTCAGCCCAGATTTTCCCTTTGTGCAATTCAACTAAATATTTATCAATAGCCAGACTGAAACCGGTCAGGCCTTCTTTCTTTACCGCCTCTTTAATATCGGATATATTTTTAAAAAGTGTATCTAAATTTTCTGACGGAATACCTATACCCGTATCAGTAACAGACACAATAACCATCCCGTTATCAACTATTGCAGAAGTTGAAATTTCACCTGATTGTGTGTATTTGACTGCATTACTGACCAAATCATATAAAACAAACTGGAGTTTATTTTCATCACCAAAAACAAAAGGTAGATTTTTATCGATTGTATTTTTAAATTTAATTTTTTTCTCGCCTATCAAAATTTTGGATAAGCCTGCAACGTAATGCGATATTTTTCCCAAATCAACCGGCTTTTTTCTAACAACAATTTCGTTTGTATCGAGTACTGAAAAATCAAGAATATCATTTGCAATAAATGAAAGTTGTTTTCCGGCTGAAGATATTAATGATAAATTATACTCGACATCTCCCGGCAGTTGGCCGATATTTCCTTTCATTAAAGATTCCGTGATACCGATAATGCCATTTAGTCTCGTGTTTAATTCTAAAGATATATTAGATAATAATTCATTCTTGAGTTCGAAATAATTCTCCTGAGCCTGACGTGATATTCGCTCCTGCTCCAATGATTTTTTTATTGTCTTTAGATTGATTGCTTTATTAATTGCTATTCCAATTGAATTTGATAGAAGCCTGATTAATTCGACAAAGTTTTTTGAGAAAGATTCTTGAGATTCACTTTCTGCATATAATAATCCAATCACAACTTTTTGATAAGAGATAGGATTTACTACAACCCATTGAATATTATTTGAAACTATATAATTATTATTTCCGATTGGAACATTTTTGAAAGGAAATACATCAGAAATAATTTTTCCCGACTTTAACGATTCAAAAAGTAAAGAGTCTGGAATAATTTTGCAGTCTTTAATTAATAACGATTTGAAATTAATTATATCATTTTTATCACAGTTATAACCATACTCTATCCTTGTGTTGGATTGATTTCCGTCTCCGATAATAAAATAAATTTTATCGGCAACATTATAACCGCTTAGTATGTTAAGAGTTTTACGAATTACCTGTGAATAATTATTTTCTGCAAGAATTTCATTAGCTATTTCAAGGTAATCTCGCTCATCAATATCCTTTATTTCGGTATTGACAGCGTTAAAAGGCTTAATACTATTTTTCTCTTTGGGTTGCTTTTCCATTATACGTGCTGCATTTCATCAACTAATAAATCATAAAATAAGTAAATGCTCATAGAAAAAAAAATAAAATTTATATTTTCGCTTGCATTGTATATTATTTTTGGACAATATTACACTTACCTGTACATCTGCCACGGCAGTATTTCCTTTTCAATTAAGTTTCTTTCTTCTTATTCTTTTTTTTCTTTTTTATTTTTTTTCAAAGCGATTTCATTCTAAATAAAATAATTCACGTAAATTGTTTTTATTAAAACTTTTTGTTTAAATAAATTAGATATATATGAAAAATCAAATTAGAAGTTTATTATATAATATTAATAAATATCTATTTTCGGGAAATAAATTTTATTGCAATATTTGTGACAGGCATTATAGAAAATTTTTTTCTGCAGGTGAAAACCGGAGGGCTAATGCCAGATGCCCGGGGTGTGGTTCATTTGAACGTCACAGGCTTATGATGTATTTTCTGGAGGAAAAGACAAATATTTTTTCAGATAATTTATCTGTCCTGGATATTGCACCCCTCAAAACTTTTCATAAATTATTTAGCAAAATGAAAAATATCAGATACACAAGTATTGATTTGGAATTTCCTTATGTTACATTAAAGGCTGATTTGACAGAATTACCATTTCAAGATGAAACATTTGACTGTATCTTATGTTATCATGTTCTTGAACATATCGAGGATGATATAAAAGCCTTATCCGAAATGTATCGTATTCTAAAAAAAGACGGATGGGCTATAATTCAGTCACCTTTTGATAAAACATCAGAGCAGAGTTTGGAACAAAATGATGTTATCACTCCTGTAGATAGAAAAAAAATTTATGGACAGGATGACCATGTTCGTATTTATGGAAGAGATTTTATAAAGCGTATTGAATCCACAGGTTTCGTTGTTAATGAAGATGATTTTATTAACAAGTTCAATGATTCTGAAATTATAAGATTTGGATTGGATAGGGAAGAAATTATCAACTTTTGCACTAAGCAGTAAATGGAAAGTCAATCTAAAGCATATATTTTTGCAATTCTTTCTGTCCTGTGTTGGTCAACTGTAGCTACAGCTTTCAAGATTGCTCTAAAATATCAGGATTATATTCATCTCCTGTTAATCTCCTCCTTCACATCCGTAATTATACTATTTCTAATTTTAACCTTTCAGGGTAAGCTCAAACTTATAGGCAGGCAATCAGGAAAAAATATTTTATATTCACTATTTCTCGGTATTCTCAATCCTTTTCTTTATTACCTTGTCCTGTTCAAAGCATATTCTTTACTTCCGGCACAAATGGCTCAACCTTTGAACTATACTTGGGGAATTGTTGTCGTTTTGTTATCAATACCTATTCTAAAACAGAGAATCAGAGTAGTTAATATAATTGCACTATTGGTAAGTTTCATTGGAGTTATAGTAATATCGACTAAAGGAGATATTTTCAGGTTAAAATTCAGTGAGCCTTTAGGAGTGGCTCTGGCTGTCGGTAGTTCACTTATATGGTCATTGTATTGGTTATTCAATATGAAAGATGACAGGGATGAAATTATCAAGCTTTTTTACAATTTTCTCTTCGGATTAATTTTTATTGTAATTTATCTAATGGTGTTTTCCGAAATAAAAATTCCACCAATGAAAGGTGTTATAGCTTCCATTTATGTTGGAATATTTGAAATGGGAATCACATTCGTTTTCTGGCTCAAAGCCATGAAATTTTCCGAAACAACTTCACAGGTTAGCAATATCATTTATTTGTCCCCATTTCTTTCTCTTGTTTTCATCAATTTCATTTTGGGTGAAAAAATTCTTCTTTCATCACTTATTGGACTTACTTTCATAGTCGTTGGAATAATTATTCAGCAATTTGCTAAAGTAAAAAAGTTAAAATGGAATTAAATAATGTTAAACAACTTCCCAACTAATATTATCCAAGTTGAATCTGTAGAACAGGTAAATATAGTCCGTTCACTATTTATTGAGTATTCCGAAGAACTTGGTTTTGAACTTGATTTTCAGGATTTTAATAAGGAATTAGAACAATTACCGGGTAAATATTCTGCTCCCGATGGTTTGCTCTTATTAGCATACTATTATGACTCAATTGCAGGCTGTGTCGGTTTGTGTAGATTTGAACAAGATATTTGCGAAATGAAACGTCTTTATATTAAACCGGAATTTCGAGGAAAAGGTATAGGGATTAAGTTATCAGAAGCTGTAATTTATGAAGCAAAAAAAATCGGATATGATAAAATGAGACTCGATACAATTTCGTATATGAAAGAAGCTATTGGAATTTATAGAAAACTTGGATTTTATGAAATCCGGAAATATAGACATAATCCTTTTAGTGATGCAGTTTTTATGGAATTGGTTTTATAATTTTTTGGAGGTTCAATGAAAACAATTTTATTTATTTTGCTATCAATATTTATAATATCATGTTCCGGCACAAAAGAATTAACAAAAAGTTCTGAAGAGAGCCCATCTTATGATTCTTATACAAAATCAGCCATTTTATCCCCATTAACAAAATCACTAATTAACGAAATCAGAAAGGAAAAGAAAAATCTGCAAAAAAATCAAAAATATATACCAACACATAAGCTGGTTAATGAATTCAACATAATTCAGATTGATAATTTTTATTTTGTAGGAGCCATCTTAAAATTTAATGAAAAGTATGATTCTACGGTAATTGAGGCTGTGGGTGTCAAAACAGTAACAAAAGCCGATAAATCCTGGGCCGTACAAATACCTCTTGATATGCTTGAAGATCTAGCAAACTATTCAGGAATAGATTATATTCAAATTGATGAATAATAATATAATTGAATTAAATTCTTATCATATCAAAATCTTTCAAAACGATTAATAGAAATTATTAAAAATTAATCAGTTTTCTTTTTGAATAATTTCTGTGATAGTTCGTAAATTCCTAATCCTGCAAGGGGGTGACATAAGTTAAGAAGATATATCTGATATCTTCCTATAAGATTGACTACTGTGAATAGCAATGTATATAAAACCAAAAAAGAAAGAAAAATAATAAACACATTATAATCCCTTTTAAATCTGCCTGATTTGTATAAAAATATTAAACCTATAAGAGCAGGAATAACAGTAATAAAAACAAATATGACATTTATCGGATGTCTCGTTCTTGGTGTATAAATGTCAATAGTCCATGTGAATAACAAACGCTTAGCCATAGTATATAAAGTTTGGAAAGGATGATTTTTGATATATGTTATAGCTTCATCTTTTAGTATGCTATCGACGGCAATTTCAAAATTCTGATTATATGGTAATGAATCTATTCTTAAAATGACATTTGGATACCTTTCTTTACTTAACCATTTTTTTTCTCCGAATATATTATTATCTCCCCCCGAAGCTAAGGGATTATTGCCTCTCCAGAATTCATGCCATGGATGACTAACAATAGTAGTAAATTTACCAAACATATTTGTATTTCTATAAATCCATGGGGACACAACTATATAAAATGATAATATAAAAACAGCTAAAATGTAGAGATTTTTAATTGAAAATTTTGAGTATTTTCTAATTATTATATAATATATGAAAGATGATAAAAATATTATTGGGCCTATAATTAAGAATTCACTTCTAACAAGCGACAGTAATCCTCCAATAAATCCACATAAAATATAAAAAATTGTTTTTTGTTTTTGATAACATATTATAGTAAAATAAATAAAAGCTAAAGCTAAAGTTTGGTAAAGTGCAGAACCACTGAAGGTAGTTATGCCAAAAACATTTGGAAGAAAAAACGCACTAAAAACAGCACCGATTTTAGCAGCTTTAATATTTCCGATTTCTTTAATTATAAAATATACTAATAAAACACCAAGTGTACTTAACAAAGAATTTAATAACATTAGAATGGCATAAGACGTACTATTGTCACCAAAGATTCGGAATGTATAATAAATTATGTAAGGATTTACCGGCGGAATAAAGGCACCCTCGAATTTTGGCGGTGATTTCTGTATTTCGATTTTTTCTTCACTGATTGGAGGATAAGGCCAATGCATGGAAAACCCATGGCCTTGAAGCATATTTCTTGCAATCATTCCATGTTCATACATTTCGGGATTTTCAAAATTGCCTAAAACAATTATTCCGGTTAACCTTAGGAATAAAGCAATCGTGATTATGATTATAAGAATAATTTTTTCATTTTGAAGATGAAATGATTTCATAAATAGATTTAAAAATTAAAGACTGCTTAAAAATGTATTAATAATTGAGAATATTATTACATGCTAAATTATTAAATTTATTCGTAATTTAGAAAATTAGTCAAATTTTATTTAGGGTATAATAATGAAAAAAGTTATTTCTTGGATTATAGCTGTTGGGGCAGCATTAATTGTTTTTTTTCTTTTATTACAGCTTGTTTTTGGTATAGCAAAAATAATATTTGAATTAAGTTTCATAATTATTGCAGCTATTTGTATTTTTATTATTGCATTACCGATTTATATGATTATTTCAAAAAGGTTCATTAAATAGAATTAATAATTATTATGGAATAAAATGAGAAAATATATTATACATTTTATATTAGTTTTATTCGGTGTTGTATATTTAAAAGCGGAAGCTGACCCGAACACAGTAAATCTTGCACGTGCTTTTGGGCGTGATATTTTTGAATTGAATGGTGTTCCATATCTTCAGCCATTGGTTGAAACACTCAATGCGACATCAAATTCGAGATTCTTCAACCAGGCTTATGTTCCACAGAAAGTTGACGAGCCTTATTTCAGAATTGGCGCTCATGCGATGCTTGGTTTTGTCAGGAATGATATGAAAACCTATAATCCGGCAATGCCTGCAGAACCTTTGGATCTCGGCAAGCTTTCACAATATTTTGATATTTTTAATTACACAATTAAAGACACAGCAGGATTAATGTATTATGCTCTTAAAACGATTTTATACGATGGTATTCAAAAAGGAATGATAAATGTACCGAAAACATCCGCAACAATATTGGGACGGCAAGATGCAGTTTTTGATTTACCTCATAAGATATTGGACTCACTCGTTAGAACAATGTCTGTCGGAGGAATAGAAATATTTCCAAAATTACCAAAAGACTTTCAGGATTCTTTAATTAATACAATTTGGAGATTCCCTGAAACATTTACTCTGCCGCCCGGAGCTGATATGAATACTATTTTTGCCGCAGTACCCCAGTTTGAAATTGGGGCATTATTCGGAACAGAAATGCTATTAAGATTTATACCACCTGTAAATATGGGAGAAAATATCGGAGATTTTGCCTTTTGGGGAATAGGTTTGAAACACAGTGTTTCTCAATATTTTGAAGAAAGATATTTTGATTTGGCAGTTCAGGTAGTTTATCAGGGAACAAATCTAAAAAACAAAGTCGGTGTAACAAACAGTGACCTTAGGGCTGATGGCACTTTTTGGGATTTTAATATACATGCTTCAAAGGCTTTTTTGGATGACCAATTGAATATTTATGCCGGCCTCTCCTATGAATTATTCAATATTAATTCAAATTTCACATATTTTATTCCTATTGAAACCCAGTTGAAATTAGGATTAAGATATGGTGAATGGACACATCCAAACGGTAGTGAAGATAGTGTATTTGTATTATATGATCCAACCCCTGATTTCCCAGGTGATACCTTGCCACAAACTTCTAACTTGAGAATAACAAATACTAATATTAAATTTGTTTTTGGTTTGGTATATCAAATTGGCCCTGTTGCAATATTTTTGGATTATAATATAAGCAAGTTTAATATTTTCACCGGTGGAATTGAGGTTAGATTTTAAGTAATTTAATTTTGGTATAATACAAATTCTTTTAAATCTTACATTTAAAATTCAAAATTTATAATTTAAAATTATTAATGAACATGGCTCAAATAATTGATGGTAAGCTGATTTCAGCTCAGATTAAGGAAGAATTAAAAGAAAAAACAAAAAATTTATTTAATGAAAAAGGAATAATTCCCGGCTTAGCACTTTTATTAGTGGGGGATAATCCTGCATCGAAATCCTATGTCGGCTCAAAGGAAAAATCCTGTGCCGAACTTGGATTCAAATCCATTGTCGAAAGACTTCCTGATGATACAAATGAAGATATTGTTCTTGAGTTTGTCAATAAATGGAACAATGACCCAACGATTCATGGTATTCTTGTTCAGTTACCACTGCCGAAGCATATCAATGAAGCTAAGGTTATTCAATCAATATCACCGAAAAAAGATGTTGACGGCTTTCATCCCGAAAGTTTCGGAAGGCTTGTAATAGGGCTTCCCGGATTTGTTCCTTGTACGCCAGCAGGTATTGTTGAACTTATTAAACGTTATAAAATTCCTACAAAGGGCAAACATGTTGTTGTCATAGGCAGAAGCAATATTGTAGGTAAGCCGATAGCTAATCTAATGTATCAAAAAAATCCCGATGCAAATTCAATTGTTACTATTTGCCACACTGCCGCACCGGATTTAAGATATTACACAAAACAAGCAGATATATTAATTGCTGCTGTAGGAGTGCCTCGAATAATCAAAGCTGATGATGTCAAGGATGGTGCCGTTGTGATTGATGTAGGTATCAATAGGGTAGAAGACAGTTCAATAGAAAAAGGATACAGAATCGTCGGCGATGTTGATTTTGATTCTGTAAAAGAAAAAGCATCGGCGATTACACCTGTTCCTGGTGGAGTTGGTTTGATGACCGTTGCCATGCTTATGCAAAATACATACAAATCTGCCGCAGGTGAAGTCTTATAAACGATTTAATTTATGGCTAAAACAAAGAATCCAATTGATATTATATATGAAGATAATTATATCCTTGTATTGAATAAACCTGCGGGATGCCTGACTATTCCCGACAGGTATGATAAGTCAGCAATTAATCTATATGGCCTGTTGACTGAAAGATATTCAAAAATATTTACTGTTCACCGTCTCGATAAAGACACAAGCGGAGTTATTGTTTTTGCAAAGGACGCAGAATCTCATAAGAATTTAAATCAACAATTTCAGGATTTAAAAGTTACAAAAATCTATCATGCTGTACTTTGGGGAATCGTCAGTCAAGATGAAATTGTCATTGATATACCAATTATTGAAGATTTACAAAACAAAGGAAAGATGAAACCTTCAGCAAGAGGGAAAGAATCGTTAACGGTTTTGAAAGTCCTTGAAAGATACAGAAATTCATCATTAGTCGAATTGAATCTTGTAACCGGAAGACACCATCAGATTAGAGTTCATTGTGCGGCAATTGGCTATCCTTTGCTTGTTGATGATTTATATGGTAAAGCCTCTGATTTTAAAGTATCATCTCTGAAAAGAAATTATAAAATGAAAAAGGGCGATGAAGAAAAACCAATAATTTCAAGAGTAACTATGCACTCCAAAAAAATTACATTCATACATCCTGATTCCGGCAAAGAAATGATTTATGAAGCTGATGAACCAAAGGACTTTATAGCTCTTCTGGAAGTTTTAAAAAAATACTAAAAAAAAAGGGCAGAAGATTTTCTGCCCCTACAAAAATTGATTATCTTAATAAATAATTGACAACCACGAGGGCAGAAGATTTTCTGCCCCTTCATTTGTTAGACAGCATCTACTCATTTTATTATTTTCACTTTTTTTCTTAAGTTACATTTTTGAAATCAATAATTTGTTGATGTATTCGATTATATTTAAGAAAACAATTAAGGATGTTAAAATGAAAAAATATTTACCTCTTTTTATAGTTGTAATTTTAGCTTCATGCATTGAACTTTTGTCTCAATATGATGCAAGGCAACTGCCGGAATACCTCGATATAAACTGGACAAATAGAGATAGAGCCGAAAGCAGAGCCAGGAAGGTATTTTATAAAAATTTTCCACCTGAAGCAATGAGTAAATATACCGGCTCAGATAGGATAATGGCTGACGGTTTTGAAATTAAAAATCTGTCCGGCGGGAACAATAACCAATCGGAAACGTGGATTACATATAATCCGACAAATCCGGATAACATTGTAGCCGGGGCGAATGATTATTATTACCTAAACGCCCAAACAGGTTATCGAATGAGTGCTTATGCAACATTTGACGGTTTTAAAACATGGTCTCATTCCTCTACTCCCGATAACAATGGACAACCAATTGAAATACCTCCAGGTTTTAATATGCTGGTTTTTGACCCGGGTTTGACCTTCGATTCTCGTGGTTGGTGCTATTATTCTTATGGAGTAGCTCAAATTGATAATCAGGATAGAAATTATGATAATGGATTATTTGTCTGCAGGTCAAAAGATGGCGGCAAGACATGGGAAGAACAGGTCCCGATTGCATTATCAATCCAGGGTTCCCTAAACCAGGTTTTTCATGACAGGTATAGTATTACTGCCGATGCTAATATTAGTTCTCCATTCAAAGATAATATATATATTACATGGAAAAGGTTTGGTCAAAGTGCAGGTATTTGCTTTTCTAAGTCATCTGATGCCGGTGAGAGTTGGTCACAACCATACCTTATCCCAGGTGGTAATACTTACGAATCTCAATCGGCTATACCAGTTGTTGGCACAAATGGTGAAATTTATGTTGTTTGGAGAAATCCAAATAATAATAACGATGATGTATTGTTCCAAAAATCAATTGATGGAGGTACTACCTGGCTTGGAGGGCCAAAAAAAGTTCAATCTGTCGTACCTATTGGAATGGTAAATTCAATCAGCCATCGGGATGTCCTCGTAAACAAAGGCAATATGAGAGTGTCATCATTGCCCTATATGGCTGTTGACCACTCAAATGGTCCAAGAAGAGGATATATTTATATTGTTCAAACGGGAAAGGATGAAAACGGTTTAACGAGGCTATATTTTGCAAAGTCAACGAATGGGGGAGCAGACTGGGCAAGTAAAATCCGTATAGATGATAATCAGTATGGAAACGATATGTGGTTTCCGAATGTTTGCGTTGACCCTAAAACCGGTATTGTTGCCGTTGTGTATTATAGTTCGCAAAATGACCCTGATAATAATGGTTTTGATGTTTATCTTGCAGTATCAAATGATGGTGCGAACTTCAGGAATATGAGGATTACTCCACAAATGATTTATCTCAACAGTCCCGATGATATTATTGGTGATAATGGTAATTATTACTGGGGAGACTATACATCAATTACAGCTTATAACGGAAAAATATATCCATGCTGGTGGATGCCAAGCGGATATAATACTTCATTTTATACGAATGATGTATATGTTGCCTTGCTCTCAACAAATCCGAAAGCTCCTACTGCTCTTGCTACAATAAGCGATTATCAGTCTCCGAACAGTGTTACTTTAAATTGGATTGACCCGTCAGTCAATCAACTTTCTGACCCGCTCGGAGATTTTGTAATAATTGTTTATCGTAATGATGTCGAAATAGCTCGTGTGAATAAAGGAATACAAACTTATGTTGACGGCAGTGTTGTTGATGGCCAGCAATATACATACAGCATAAAGACTCATACAAGTGAGGATTTGGAAAGCGCTTTGATTTATCAATCTGTTGTAGCAGGAGGTGGTTTAAAACCTTTTCCTCCTTCTAAAATATCAACCAAACCCACAAGCAATGGGGTATTACTTTCATGGGAAAATCCTATGTACCATACAGACAGTACTTATTGTCATGATGTTATTAAAGTTGATATATATGTTGATGATGCTATGAATCAAACTTTTTCAGGGAGTATTCAGGCAGGCCAAAATTCAAGCATCGCACTTAACATTTCACCCAATCAATTTCATTTGATTAAATTAAAAGCAATAGCTAAAAGAGGACAAATTGAGACTGAGAGCGACTTTTCAGATAAATTTATTGCATATGCCGGAGATGTTTTAAGTGAATTGACTGATAATTTTGATACTACCCCGGACCCTATCGCGAAATATACAACCGAAGGATGGGGAACAACGACAGTTAAGAGTATTTCCGCACCCAATTCTCTTACTGATTCTCCTGAGGGAAAGTATCAGAATAATGCATTTAATTATGTTTATTTTCCACCGGTAATAATTTCTCAGGAAAAAACAACCTTAAGCTTTGAACATATTGCAATCATTCATAAAAATGGTGATTATGGAATAGTTTATGTATCATCTGATTTCGGTGTTACATGGAAAGGTGTTTTATCTGTTAATTCTGACAGGTCAGCAGGATTTACCGATGATATAGCTACAAGTTCATGGTATAGTGAAAGGATCGGATTAGCAGATTATATAGGTGATACCGTGATGATTGCCTTTGAATTATATTCAAACAATTTCAACAACCGTGACGGATGGTATATTGATGACCTTAGGATTGACGATTCACCAGCCCTCGTAGATGAATTGCAATATCTTTATTCCGGATTAACACTTGAAGCATCACCAAATCCAGTGTCAAATACTACAAAGTTCAGTATGTTCTTGCCATTTGGAGATGAAGCCAGAATTTCACTTTATGACATTATTGGTAATGAGGTTTTACAAATTTATAAGGGACGTCTAAATTCGGGCAGTTGTGATTTTGATATTAATATTAGCACTCTTAATGATGGGGTGTATTATTGCAGGGCGAATGTTGGAAAAACAAGCAGGACAATCCCGATTGTTGTTAATAAATGATAGATTTAAATAGATGAATAAAGCGGTGAGCATAAGTTTACCGCTTTTTTTTTGAAATTTTGTATTAATATTGATAAAAGACAGTTAACAAATTGTTCAAATTATTATGAAGAATAAGCTTCAAAAAGTTGATATAGAGAAGCCGGATAAAAAAGAAGATTCTCAATTTACAGATATTCTGATAAAAAGGGTTGAGAATTTTCTATTCAATGAATTATATATTGAAGATGGTGATAGAATACTCATTGCAGTGAGTGGTGGAGTAGATTCCGTTACATTGCTCGATATAATGTATCGGCTTTCTAAGTTTCATAACTTTAAAATTTTTCCCGTACATTTCAATCATAAATTGAGAGGTAAACAATCTGATGAAGATGAAAAGTTTACGAAAAAAATTTCGACTTCATATAGATTAGAATTTTTTTCAGGTACAGGTGATGTTAGGCAATATGCAAGTAAGAATTCGTTAAGTATCGAACATTCGGCACGGATTCTTCGTTATAATTTTCTCGAAAGAGCAGCACAACATTTCAATTGTTCAATGGTTGCTACAGCACATACTTTAGATGACATGACAGAAACTTTCTTTCTCAATTTATTAAGAGGAACAGGACTTACAGGATTATGCGGTATTCCAAAGAAGAGATATCTCACAAAAAAAATTTGTTTGATACGGCCCCTAATTAATATATCAAAATATGATTTAAAAACTTATGCAGGACAAAGAGGGATAAAGTGGAGAGAAGATGAAACCAACTTACTGATGAATTTTACACGAAATAAAATAAGAGGAAAACTATTGCCTTTTATTAAAAATGAATTCGAGCCTTCGATTAATGATAAAATATACAGAACAACAAAATTATTAACCGGAGCAGATAGGTTCGTCAGCGAATATATTGATTCATTTGTTGATAAAATCACCTTCAACAAGACTACCGAAGGATTTTCAATTAAATTGAGCATGTTTAATAACCTGGATGAATTTATACAGGGAGAGCTTCTTCAGCATTTAATTACAACTAAATACCATCAACCCGCTTTGCCAATGAACTTAATTGACAGAATCAAGAATATGGCTGACTCCAACATTGGTACGATTGTTGATATTAGCAAAGATTTGTATGCTTTAAGGGATAGAAACAGCCTGATAATAGGAAAAAGAAAGAAAAACCTTGTTAACATGATTGAGATTGAGAAGCCCACAGTTGTGGATGCACCCACAGTTGTGGGTGCACATGGTGAGTATGAGATTGAAGGAAACAAAATCATTCTTAGCGAAGTTAAAAAGAAAAGTGTGAGATTGGTTGAATCGGGAAGTATAGAATTTCTTGATTTTGATTTGCTCCCATCCCGGTTAATAATCAGGAGATGGCAAAAGGGAGACACTTTCATTCCTCTGGGTATGAAAGGTAAAATGAAAATAAGTGATTTTCTTATTAATAATAAAATTTCATTGATTGATAAACAGGATATTTTATTATTGACAACGGGTAAGGATATTATATGGGTATGTGGACTTAGAATTGACGATAGATTTAAAATAACAGTTAAAACAACAAGGTATTTGAGAGCAGAATTAATTAAATGTAAATGAGTTCAAAGGTGATGAGTGTTGGGTGTAGAGACGCATTGCAATGCGTCTGTACTTTTAAGTGTAGGATTATGAATAATGAGAAGTGTAAAATATGAACAAAGGTACTATGCAAAGTCATTCAAATACTGTATTCATCAATCAAAAGAAGTTCAAGGTTTTAATAAGAGAATCTGAAATCGAGCAATTGGTTTCTAATATAGCCGAAAGAATTAACGAGGATTACCGCGGGAAAAAGCCACTATTTTTAATTGTACTTAAAGGTTCAATGTTCTTTGCATCCGACCTTCTGAGAAAAATTGAACTTGAGTGTGAAATTGACACAGTATCAGCCAAGAGCTATGGAAACTATATGAAAAGTACGGGTGAAGTAAATTTGATGATAAGCAAGTTGGATGTAACCGGAAAAGATATAATTATCATAGAAGATATTGTTGACACCGGATATACTTTGAATAAACTGATAGACAAACTCAAATTTCTAAATCCGGCTTCTATTGAAGTAGCAGCATTATTGTCTAAACCTGCTATGAGAAAGATTAATATAGATTTGAAGTACTTAGGATTAGAGATACCACCATTTTTTGTTATAGGATACGGACTCGACTTTGGTGAGTCGGGAAGGAATCTGCCTGCCATTTATTCACATGAGGAAGAGTAGAGACAGAAACAATTAAAAATTCACAATTAATAATTAACAATGCTTAGCCTGTCAGTCTAAAGTCTATTAGGATATTTTTGGCAAATACAATTTATTTGTTCTAATATAATCCTCGACATCCCGTGGAATATACTCATTTATTGAATCACCCTTGAGAAGTTTTTGTCTTATTTCTGTGGCTGATATTTTTATTATTGGGGATTTCAGAATGTGAGGTACTTTATTATCAATTTTCAATAGTTCAGTAATTTCCTCTCTTGTAGAAAAACCAAGTCTCATAGCAACGCAAATTCGCGTATTTTTTAAAATCCATTCCCATTCTTTCCATTCTTTAAAGCTGACTGCCTGGTCACTACCAATTAAAATGAAAATTTCTGCATTCGGGTGTTTCAATTGTATGTATCGGATTGTATCATAAGAATAGGAAATCCCGCCTTTATCAATCTCATAAGTATCTATTATAAATTTTTGCTCATCCGCAAAAGCGAGTTTTAACATTTGTATCCTAAATTCTGATGATATTTGGAATGTATCATTATTGCTTGTTTTAAATGGGGAAACATTTGCGGGTATTATATAGCATTTGTAAATATTTAATTCTTGAATGAATTGTTTTGCAATTGCAATATGAGCATTATCAATCGGATTAAATGTACCTCCGAATATCCCGATTCTATTAAGATTCTTCATTTTTGATTTTAAATATTAAGAATTCTATAACTTTTCAAAATTACCAAAATTAATTAACTAAGGGTTGAAAATATTCAACCCCTACAATTTTATATACAACCATCATTCGTAATTGGTAACTAATAATTAGTAATTGATTTGGTTCCAGGTTGAAGCAAAGTCAATGTTTTCAAAGAAGCATTAAGTTCAGCTTTTACTCCGAGAGGTAACAGAAGTTTATTATCAAAATGCCCGAAAGGCAATCCAATTATTGCAGGAATCTGTAGAGGTTTGATTCTCGATTCAAAAACCTCTCGAATCGTAAAAGAATAATCCGGGAAAAAATTTCTTTTTGAATCAATATTTTTAATGTACCCGACAACAATTCCTGCTGCTTCCTGAAGCTTTCCTGCGAGCCAGAGATGACTAAGCATTTTATCAATCTTATAAGGCTCCTCCTGAACTTCTTCAATCAATAATATTTTTCCTTGTGTATCAATTTCATAAGGTGTGCCGAGAGATGAAATAAGCATGGTCAAATTCCCGCCAACCAATTGTCCTTCAGCTACACCGCTTGCAAGAGTTTGTACGGTTGGGAAAGTAATTTTAACCGGAGTGAATTTTTGGTTATTGAAAATCAATTTTTTAATTATTTCCACAGACTGTTGTTGAAAGTATGTTGATGCAACTGCACCATGGAATGTTACAACTCCGCTTTTTTTCAGAATCGAATTAATAAGTATTGTAATATCGCTGAAACCAATAATAATTTTCGGATTTTGCCTGATAACTTCATAATCGAGTAAAGGGAGTATTCTCATTGAACCGTAGCCTCCCCTGGCACAAAGAATACAGTCAACAGATTTATCCTGAATGAATCCCATAAACTCTTTAGCACGTTCTTCATCCGAAGCAGAAAAATATTTATATTTATACTGTCTTTCGTTTACCGATTTACCGGAAATAATTTTACATCCCATTTTTTTGAAAAAATTTATACCGTTATGAATTTCCCAAAGGTTCGTGGGACTGGCAGGAGCAGTAACAGCAACAACAGAGCCTTTCTTCATTGGAGCAGGGCATATTAATTCCAAATCCTGAGGTATTTGAACATAATTTATGTCTGATGTATCTTCTTTGAATAGAGAATCATTAATAAAGGAAGTACCATTCCCTTTCGATAATAATGGAGCTAAAACAGCCGATGCAGCAGCTATTCCAATAAAATTTCTTCTTTTCATAACGTTTCTATTTTAAATATATCAAACTAAATAATAGAGCAAACAACAAGCCAAAAATACACAGAAGTCGGAAGTCAACAGTCGGAAGTCGGAAGTCAATAGTCGGAAAGAGGCTATTTATTGGCAATGACCTCGGAATTAGCTAATTTTGAACAATTGGAAAGGTGCAGGAGCGGCTTAACTGGCACGCCTGGAAAGCGTGTGTATCGAAAGGTACCGTGGGTTCGAATCCCACCCTTTCCGCATAATCAATTACGAATTACGAATTACGAATTACAAATTAATAATTACCATTGAGTTATATAATATTAATTCTTGATGAGCGTAATATATTTAAATTATTTTTATCATTATTATGGAAGGTTGTTTATGAAAAGGGTCATTTCCAAAAATTAGTTGAAAATTTAGATCCTCTTTCAAAATCATTATACATTTAGTCTCTTAGTTACTTCAACTTTTATCTTTATCTTCAGTACATCTAATTTTAGATGATTGTTAACCTTT
>Ga0208373_1001400_pt1 | contig 32694 bp, 24 predicted proteins | sample RifOxyC2_FD_184036 | JGI IMG/M metagenome (GOLD analysis project Ga0208373, IMG submission 184036) | Soil microbial communities from Rifle, Colorado - Rifle Oxygen_injection C2 (SPAdes) | ecosystem: Environmental > Terrestrial > Deep subsurface > Rock core/Sediment | place: Rifle, Colorado... | reverse complement strand
CTCGAAAATTTTGAAATTATGTTTGGCTCCAAAGCGGCGACAATGGTTTTTAGGTCTTTGGGATAATTCCAGGCATTTTTCATTGCCTGTATCTTATACATAATTTTTCTAATGAAAAATCTGGGTTTAAGAAAGACTGCTTAATACCATTCAGCGATTGCACAATAAATAACCGGGAATAATTTTGTAATCACCTATTTACTCCTTCCTCTATTTTCCCGATATTACAATTATTGATAATTTTGTACTTCTTTTTGAAATAGGATTAGACAGAAATGAAAACATTAAACGTAAATATTGACCATGTAGCTACTATAAGAGAAGCACGGGGTGGTAAAGAACCTGACCCGGTCGCCACTGCTATATTAGCCGAATTAGCAGGTGCAAGCGGTATTGTATGCCACCTGCGTGAAGACCGCAGGCATATTAATGACAGAGATGTAAAAATTCTTCGTGAGGTGGTTCAATCAAAACTCGATTTGGAAATGGCGGCTCATGAAGAAATAATTAATATTGCTCTGAATTTAAAGCCTGACCTGGTTACAATCGTACCCGAAGGCAGAATGGAACTTACAACTGAAGGTGGATTAGATGTCGCAGGTAATCCTGATAAGTTCGAATCGCTTGTCGAGAGAATGCACGGCAATGGAATCGAAGTCAGCTTTTTTGTCGAGCCTGATAAAAAACAAATCGAAGCATCATTACTCGCAGGTGCCGATATGGTTGAATTACACACAGGTAATTATGCAAATGCTAAAGGTGAATTATTCAACGATGAATTGGAAAAAATTAAAATTGCATCTTTCTTCGCTAATGAAACAAGATTAAAAATTGCCGCAGGACATGGAATAAATTATCTGAATATCAAACCTCTCTGCCTGATTCCTGAAATAGGTGAATTCAGCATTGGACATTCTATTATCAGCAGGGCAATTCATGTAGGCATCGAAAGAGCTACAAGAGAGATGATTGAAGTAATCAACACTTCCACTTTGCACAGGAGTTTGAATAGATAATTACTCCCTCTTTTTCACAATCAATAAAAATATTTAATGTGCGGAATAGCAGGAATATTTGAATACAATGTATCTGACAGCCGGATAAACGAAAAAATTCTGAAATCCATGAGTGATGTTATCACCCATCGCGGACCCGACTCTGAAGGGCAATGGGTATCAGACGACAGGAAATGCGGATTCTCTTTCAGACGTCTTGCAATCATTGACCTAAGCGAAGCCGCAAACCAGCCAATGCATACCCCTGATGGAAAATATTCCATCGTTTATAACGGAGAGGTTTATAATCACTTGTCAATCAGAGAAAATCTCGAAAAATCCGGATATAAGTACAAATCCCGTTCCGATACAGAAACTATACTTTACGGGTATCGCGAATATGGGAAAAATATTCTGGGCAAACTGCTTGGAATGTGGGGAATGGCAATTTGGGACAGCGAAAAGAAAGAATTATTTATTGCACGTGACAGAATTGGTATAAAACCTCTTTATTATACCATTTCAAATGGAAGATTCATTTTTGCATCAGAAATAAAATCAATACTACAACATCCTTCAATTAAATCTGAACTCAACTTAGAAGAACTACCAAATTACCTGAACTATGGTATGACGGGAAGTGAATCGTTATTTAAAAACATAAAGAAACTCCCTCCAGCACATTGTCTAACCGTCAATAGTAATGGTGAAATAAGAATTGAAAGATATTGGAGCCCGTTTAATTCGGATTTAATATCTTCAGACATGAGCTTTGATGAAATTCAGTCGGAAGTGCTTCGGCTGCTTAAACAGTCAATTAAAGACAGAATGATGAGCGATGTACCTTTCGGTGTTTTCCTTAGCGGAGGGATTGACTCAAGCCTGAATGTGGCTCTGATGGCTGAGCTGATGAACCGACCGGTTGATACTTTCACAGTCGGGTTCAAAGAACTTGAAAAGTATAATGAACTCGATTATGCAAGAAAAATTGCCAATATATATAAAACCAATCATCATGAGATTTTAATTGACAGCAATGATGTTTTCCCAATACTTGAAGATTTGGTCTGGCACGAAGATGAACCAAATGCCGACCCTGTCTGTATGCCTCTGTATTTCCTTAGTAAACTTACAAGGGATTCGGGAACAATAGTAATTCAGGTTGGAGAAGGAAGCGATGAACAATTCATCGGTTATAAGTGGATGCTTCGGGATTACATTTTCCACAAAACATACTGGAAATATTTTACTCATCTGCCTTCATTCATAAGAAAATCCATTTATTATGCTACCAAACCTATATTCAAGGGTTTAAATCAATATCTTGCTCTTGAGTATCTCAGGCGAGGGACTTTTAATGAGGAACTATACTGGAGCGGTGTGCCTATTTATACACCATCTCATCAGAATAGTTTATTAAATAAAGATTATCACTCATTAATTGGAAATCCATGGAATTATGCTTCAAAACATTATGAACAGGCTGATATTTTGAATAGCAATTCAAGTTATCTACAAAAAATGACATTCCTCGAACTTCAGCACAGGCTTCCCGAACTGCTTCTTATGAGAGTAGATAAAATCGGAATGGCTCACAGCATCGAGGCAAGAGTTCCTTTTCTCGACCATCGCATCGTTGAATTTGTTTTGTCTATTCAGGATAATTTAAAAGTACCCGACAAAAAAAGCTCAAAATATATACTGAAAAAAGCCGTTGAATCCATTCTGCCCTATGAAATAATTAATAGGCAGAAGCAGGGTTTCTGGGCTCCTGTCAATGAATGGCTCAGAAACGAATGGAAGAGTTACGCTTATTCCGAAATATTTGATTCCCCGTTAATGAAAACAGGCATTTTTAATAAAGAATATATAAATAAAATCTTCAGACTCCATGAATCAGGCAGGCAAAATCTCGGATTAGAACTCTATTCCCTTCTTATGCTAAACCTCTGGTACAAAAAATTTATTGCTTGAGTATAAGCTAAAAATTAATCTTGGTTTCGCTACATTGTTATAATATTTTAATTTTCATAACTTTTTATTTTTCATTAAGAAATACCTTGCTTGGATAGTATTCCTTAATTAATTTTGAAGTCTGTAATTTGACAAAAATTTGAACATTAATATTTAATTAATAAATCAATTTTTCAGATTATAAAAAAATATTGTTTCTAATTTTCATTTAAGGAGTTATTTATGTTCGGTAAAATGAAGGAATATCTGTCAGAGGAGCTTGGAAAACTTCATGAGCAAAAATTGTATAAGCATGAAAGAATAATCGAGAGCCCCCAGGGAGCAGAAATTATCGTGAAAGGAAAAAAAGTTCTTAATTTTTGTGCAAACAACTATCTCGGTTTGTCATCACATGCTGATTTGATTAAAGCAGCACACGAGGAAATAGACGACAGAGGATACGGCTTATCCTCGGTTAGATTTATCTGCGGAACCCAGGACATCCACAAAGTACTCGAGAAAAAAGTTTCTGAATTTTTAGGCACTGAAGACACAATCCTGTTTTCATCTTGCTTCGATGCAAACGGTGCAGTATTTGAACCACTTCTTCAGGAAAATGATGCAATCATCACAGACGCATTGAACCATGCTTCAATCATTGACGGCATCAGACTTTGCAAAGCACAGAGATGGATTTACAGCCATGGGAACATGAGTAACGAAATCGGCTTAGACCCGTCAACAGACAAGGAACTTAAAGGCCTTGAAAAATGCCTTATCGAAGCTAATGAAAAAGGCTGCCGCTTTAAGATGATAGCTACTGATGGCTGTTTCTCAATGGACGGAGACATTGCCAAATTGGATGAAATAGTTGCACTCGCAGAAAAATATGATGCTCTCGTAATGGTTGACGATAGCCACTCATCAGGCTTCATGGGCAAAACAGGACGCGGCACACATGAGTTCCGTGGTGTTATGGGTAAGATAGATATCATAACAACTACATTCGGAAAAGCACTCGGCGGTGCTTCCGGCGGCTGTATATCAGGAAGAAAAGAAATTATTGACTGGATGCGTAATAAAGCACGTCCTTACCTCTTCTCAAATACAGTTCCTCCTTCAACAGTTGGTGCTACAATTAAAGTTATGGACTTACTCACAGCATCAACAGAATTGAGAGACAAACTTGAAAGAAACACAATGAAATTCCGCAACGAAATGACTGCCGCAGGATTTGATATTATACCCGGCGTTCACCCAATCGTTGCCATTATGTTTGGTAAATATCCCGATTGCTCTAAACTTGCAGTTGATTTTGCGAACAAGATGCTCGAAGATGGTATTTACGTAATAGCATTCTCATTCCCGGTTGTCCCACGCGGAATGGACAGAATCAGGGTTCAGCTTTCAGCCGGACATTCAACTGAAAATGTTTCTTTTGCAGTTGAGAAATTTACTAAAGTCGGTAAAGAGCTTGGAATGATTAAATAATTTATTTTGATTTTAATCAGGGCTTCACTTTTTGTGAAGCCTTTTTTATAATAAAGAATATTCTAAAATTTTAAATAAGGATATAATATGAAAAAAGAAATTAAAAAGATACTCGTTACGGGTTCCGTGGGTCAGATTGGCTCTGAGCTTACGCTTGCCCTGAGAAAAAAATACGGTGCAGAAAATGTAATTGCAACAGGAAGAAAAACCGAACCAAGTAAAGAACTACTCGAATCAGGCCCATTCCATTTCATCAATGTAAACGACCCGGCAACAGTAGAAGAAATGATAAAGAAATATAACATTGATACCATTGTCCACATGGCGGCAATACTGTCAGGCATCGGAGAAAAAAATCCTATGCTTTGCTGGGATGTCAATATGAATGGTACAATAGTAATTCTAAACCTTGCCGTACAATATGAAATGGCAAGGGTAATTATCCCAAGTTCAATTGCAGTTTGGGGACCCGGCACACCTGCAAAGGCACCACAGGAAACAGCATTGAAACCGACAACTATGTACGGCGTTACAAAAGTTGCCGGTGAGTTATTAGCTGATTATTATGTGAAGAAGTTTGGATTGGACAGCCGCGGTTTACGTTATCCCGGAATCATTTCATCAGAGACAATGCCCGGAGGTGGTACAACCGACTATGCAGTTGCAATTTATTATGAAGCAGTTAAAAATAAGCACTACACATGTTTTGTTAATGAACAGACAAAGCTCCCGATGATGTATATGCCTGACTGTCTAAAGTCAACGATGGATTTGATGGAAGCACCATTTGAAAATCTTAAACATCATAATGATTTTAATGTCGGCTCTATGAGTTTTGATGTTAAAACTCTTGCCGATTCCATTAAGAAATACATTCCCGAATTTACAATTAACTACGACCCTGATTTCAGGCAGGCTATTGCTGATTCCTGGCCCGATGATGTCGAGGACACATCTGCACGTGAAGAATGGGGCTGGAAGCCGTCCTACGACCTCGATTCGATGACAAAGGATATGCTTGCTAATTTAACAGAAAAGCATAAAAAAGGACTTATTTAATTAACAATTCACAATTAAGAATTAACAATTAAAATTTTAAAACCCTATCAATTTGGTGGGGTTTTTTTATTTCTTTTTCGCTCTTACAGCAATATTATAAGCAAAAACACCGTAAGGTATCCAGTAGTCAATTTGTGAAAGCCAATAGAATGGTTTTAATAAAATTCTTACTACCCGCATTGGTAGAATAATATTAAATATGCTTTCCAGGTTCATAGTGAATACTTCAATAAACAATCCTGAACGAAAAACTTTTTCAATTGTAAAATGTCCTGAGAATCCGGATTGGTTAAGCATTTTCACATAGTCTTTCAGAGAATAATGAAAATGTTTTTCCTGATGCTCGGAATTAAATTCTTTTGGGATTTTTCCATCTTTGATTAATCTGATAAATTTATACAACCCTTTGTACAGCCATGGAAAGCACTTCCTGAGATAATACCCATAATTATATGGGTCAAGAAAAGTGAACAAACCTTTGTGAGGTGTTGAAATAATGATTGTACCTCCCGGTTTCAATATTCTGTTCATCTCATTCAGAGTTTGAATTTTATCGTGAGTATGTTCGAGGACATCATTAATCACTATGGCATCGAAAAATTGAGATTCAAATTCTGTATTCTCTAAACTGCAACACTTGAATTGTATATCTTTGTAACGTTTCTCTGCAATTTCGATATGCTTAGGATTCAAATCAATCCCAAAAACATTTTTGCTTTTTGCCCTGATAAACCTTGTACCATAGCCGTAAGAACAACCCCCGTCAAGTAAATTATCTATTCCAGCAGGAAGCCAGTTATATGATAGTTCAATTCGATTTGTAATATCATGCTCAGGAAACTCTTTCAATTCCTTTACATCATATTCAATATTTTTTATTTGACTATCTGACATACACAATCATTTTTTTCAAATAAAAACTTGCCTGGTATCCCCTATTCTCATTATTCAATTTCTCAGATTGTTCTGCAAAATATTTCATTTCCTCTTTGGAAATCAGATGCCTGAAATCCCGCATAGGGTCTGATGAAAACAACTTTGTTGCAGTAAGTGGAATGTTATTGCTGTATAAAATACTTCCCCAAAATTGAAAATCAGTTGATTCATAAATAACTTTTTCAATTTGGAAACCCGTTTGTTCAGCAAGTAATTCCATACTTTTTTGAGAATGAATAAATAAATGCCTCGGTGCATCTAATTGGACCCATTCCTTGCCATATTTCTCCCAAACATAAGAACCTGTTACCGGTATTCGAATTAACAATGTTCCATAATCGTTTAATAGTCTGTAAGAATCCTGCATAATATCCTTTGGATTTGGCGTATGTTCAAAAGAATAATGCATCATAATTAAATCAAAACAACCTTCAATTTCACTAAGATAATTTTTATAAATCTTAATATTTTTTCCAATAATTGAATCACATTCAATATTTGGGTCAACACCCGTTAAATTCCTAAAAACGGCTAGCTCTAATTCATAGAGCCTTAATCCCTATCCGCTTCCTGCATCCAAAATGGATGAATTAAAATTTATTCTCAAATGCTTTAACCAAACATTAAAAGAAGCATTGCCTTTTTTTGAGCTAATAAATTTCCCAAGCAAGTTATGATTACCTGCAGAATGTTGGAAGCATTTTCTTTTAATATATTTTTTAAAAATATTTGGAGAAGGTAAATTTAAAGAAAAATACCCTTCAGGGTAAAATTCAGATAATTCATAGGGAATTTCACATATCTGAATACAATGACAGGCAGAACATTCGAAATAGAGAAATTTCTCTCTTGTACCGAACATTTTTTCCTCGTCTTCAAAAGAAAAATTATTATCAAAATTCCCGCAAATTCTGCATTTATGCATATTCATCAATTATAAGTGTAGTCCTTAATTAAATGAGATGCAAAAATAACAATTTTATAATTAATCTTTCCCAATAATGTTGGATTTTGCCTTAAAATATCAAGTATTTTTTCAATAAAGTATATTTGATATTGAATTTTCGTTAATTTTTTCATAATTTAAGAGTTTAGTAAATAAATTCAATCGTAATAAAAAGAAAAAAATTTTACAATTAATATGCAGATACAATAATGAAAAAAGTAACATTATACCAACGCCTGAGATACGTTTTTGATAATTTAATGTCAAAAGGGACATTTGCCCCTATTCTTTTATTATCACTTGCAGCCGCCCTGTCAATATTTGTTCTGGCTTTCTTTGTTTATATTACGGGTGCTATCCCCAAAGACCAGGCAATACAGGGATTGCAAAATTCTCATGAAATTGGATATTTCGGGACAATTTGGATTACCATTTTAAGGACACTTGACGGCGGTGTGGTCGCTTATGACCCAATAAATACTTTGTTTGTATTTTTTATGTTCATAGCAACTATTGGCGGTTTGTTTATGTTAAGTGCCTTGATCGGCATTGTCAACAGCGGTGTCGTAAGGAAAATCAGCGACCTCCGAAAAGGCAAGTCTTTTGTTGTCGAGAAAAATCATACAGTCGTTCTTGGCTGGTCTTTCCAGGTTTTTCAAATTGTATCTGAGCTTGTAATAGCCAATGAAAATCAGAAAAATCCAAGCGTTGCTATACTTGCCGAAAAAGATAAAGTCGAAATGGAAGATGAAGTCAAATCGAAATGCGGAAGCACTCAGAATACAAAATTGATTTGCAGAACCGGAAATCCGATTGACCTTCAGGACCTTGAAATTGTCAACCTTAACGAAGCAAAAGCTATAATAATCCTTGCACCCGAAACAGGAGACCCGGACTCGATTGTTATCAAAACTATTCTTGCTATAACCAATAATCCCCACAGGAAACCTGTTCCCCTTAAGTATCACATTGTTGCAGAAGTGAGGGACCCGAGAAATGTCAGAATAGCAGAAATTGCCGGTAAAAACGAAGTTCAGCTTGTTGTCTTTGATTACCTGATTTCAAGAATCACTGCTCAAACCTGCCGCCAGCCAGGACTTTCTGTCGTATTCACAGAATTGCTCGACTTCAAAGGCGATGAAATTTATTTTCAGGAAGAATCAAAAATCGTCGGTAAAACATTTGTTGAAGCAATGTTTGCTTATGAAACTTCAGCCATAATTGGTTTACGCCGCCATGACGGCAGAATAATGATAAAGCCTCCTATGACAACCAAGATTGAAAAAGGCGATATGGTGATTGCCGTTTCCGAAGATGATGATACCGTTATACTTTCAGGATTGACAGAGTTTGGCATTGACCCGGGTGCAATCAGGATTGCTCCGAAATACGTGCCTCCCAGAGCCGAATCAACTTTAATTCTTGGCTGGAACAGGCGTGCTCCGTTAATTCTTAATGAACTCGATAACTATGTCTGGCCCGGTTCTAAAATTACAGTCGTTGCAGACAGCATGGCTGTCGAGAAAGAACTCGCAACTCACTGTTCAGGTCTCACTCATCAGACTGTAACCTTCTGGCTCGGTGATACTACTAATAGAAGAATACTGGACGACCTTCAAATCGAGCAATACGACCATATTATTGTTCTCAGCCAGACAGAGCTGACCGACGTGCAGTCAACAGATGCAAAGACACTAAGCACATTGTTGCATCTCAGGGATATTGCAGACCTAAAGGGACATACATTTTCAATAGTCAGTGAAATGCTCGACGACAGGAACAGACAGCTTGCTGAAATTACTTATACAGATGATTTTATAGTCAGCGTGAAATTAGACAGCTTGATGCTTTCGCAAATATCGGAGAACAAAGAACTGAAGACAGTTTTCGAGGATTTATTCAGTGCCGGCGGGCCTGCTATCTATATTAAGCCTGCTGAATTTTATGTTGAGCTTGGGAGACCTGTCAATTTCTATACAGTTATGGAATCAGCTCGTCAGAGGAATCAGATTGCAATCGGATACAAACTACATCAATCAAGGAAACTATCAGAAGGAAAGAGTTTTCTTGCTTATGGCGTTGTTGTCAATCCTAAGAAGTCGAACCAAATGTTCTTCTCCGAAGGCGACAAAATAATCATCATCTCAGATGAAGAACAGTTAGGATAAATTAATTTCCTGAAGAGCAATAATTTTTTCTATTTAGAAATTCACAATGGGAATAATTAAGAAATGTTATAATTTTTTTGAAACATAATATTAATACCTCCGTATTCTCAACCTGAATCCGGTTTATCATAATTAATAAAGAGTATTTAAATGTCAAGCGTTAAAACTTTTTCTTTTCTACTTATAACCATACTAATTGCTTTTTCATTAACCAAACTACAATCTCAAAACGTAAATGTTTTCAATGGCATTGTGATTGACACCGAAACGAAAAAGCCGATAGCCGGTGCTACACTCAGGGTTTTAAATACAGAGAGAGGAACCTACACATCATCCTCTGGAAAATTCAGACTTCCTATTCCAATTGGAGCTAAAATAATTAAGGTATCATCCCTTGGCTATGAAACTAAATTTCTGGGAATTGAAGGAAAGATGGACACTCTATATATAGGATTAAAACCATCTTCAATCAAAATGAAATCTGTCGAAGTTACCGGGAAAATCGATGCTAACGAAATCATAAAACGCGCTATCGAGCGAAAGGAAGAAAATCTAAAGAAACTGAAAACATTCAGTGGAATGCTTTATTCCAAGCTTGTTCTTGAACTCGCTGGAAGCATATTTGGCGGCCCAACTCAGGGTGGTTTTCAGGTCAGCAGTACAATTGGCGAGACAGCACCAGAGAAATTTAAAATGTTTGTCCTCGAAACATTTTCAAAAACTTATAGAGATTTTGAAAAAAATATAACACGTACCGATATAATTCAAAGGAGACAAACATCTAATATACCACCCCAACAAAACCTGCTCGCAATAGGAAATTTCATGAATTTTTATGATGATGAAATTGAAATGCTCGATACAAAAATTCCGACTCCCCTTAGCAGTTCTGCCTTTAGCTATTATAATTTCGAACTGGTTGAAAGAAATACTCTGGATGACAGGTTTGTATACCTGATAAAAGTACAACCTGTAACAACGGCCTATCCTGCTTTTACAGGTTCTGTAAGCATCGTCGAAGGCACTTACAATCTTGTTGAAGTGTCGCTTCAGCCAAGTGAAAACACTTCTATTCCCTTCCTCGATAGTCTAAAATTTTTACAGAAATTCGAAGAAAGTTCGAAGCGAGTTTGGTATCCGTCATTTCTCGAATTAACGGCTAAAGTAAGAGTAGATGTAATCAAAGGGATGCTGGATGCAACCGCCTTTGCAACTGCGACGAGTATATACAGCGAAACGATAATCAATGAACCACTTCCTGATTCAATCTATGAAGCTGAAAAGCCGAGAATAATTACAGTTAGTAAAGGTGCCGATTCAACACGAACCGAGTTCTGGGAAAATAATTCTCTACGAGAAATTACGCCTCGAGAATTGAGCATGTACCATGAAGTTGACAGCCTGTCTGCAATTTCAGATTCTTTAGAAAAAGAAAAATCTGCAAAATTCTTTGATTATTATCCTGACATAAGATTCAATAGAGTTTGTTCAATTGGGCTTGGAGCATGGGCAAGCCTATTCTATAACAAAGTGAGTTTGAATTTTGGCGGTTATTATAGCTTCGGCCAGAAAAAACCTTTTGGTGAGGTTAGCTTGAACCTGACAAATATTTTCGATTCAAGTGCTCTAAACCTCAGTATGTATGGAAAATATTTTTCGACAATCGAAAATATCACAAGCACAATAGATTATCCATTTTTAGTAAATACATTGACATCAGCCATCTTCCACGAGGATTATTTCGATTACTATAAAAAAGTGGGATGGAGAGCAGGTATTAGTGCAAGACTCCCATTTGTACAATTATTCGGATTCGTTGAAATAGCAAAGTATGATTCACTTCAAAAGACAACAAATAATTCAATTTTCTCATCGAGCATTTGGAGAAATAATCCAGCTATTGTCCCCGATAATTATCGAATAATAGCAGGTGGCTTGTACCTCAATTCTTCTTCATTTTTGAGAAATACAGATTTTAATGCCTCTGTAAAATTAAATGCCATGTATGGTGATATGGAAGAGCAGAACACACTTTTCCATTTATTTGAAGGTGAATTGAAACTTGTTATACCAACTTTCTATACAGGCTATACGCCTATGAATCTCGAATTATTATTTATTGGTGGCAAAAGCTGTAAGACAACACCTTATCAGGAACAATTCAGGATGCCAACGAGACTGAGTATCATTGGGCAGTCGGGTGTGTTTTACTCAGCACCAATAGGTGTATTTGGTGGTAACGAATATTATACGGCTCATATCAATTATAACCTCACAGATTTATGGTGGCGGGCAATCGGCTTGCCGAGATATGAAGGACGAGGGATTGATTTGATTCTTTCCGGTTCTTCAGGCAGGTATATATCCCATCCATCCTCATATTACAAACAAACAGGGAATGACTATTATTCTGAAATTGGTTTTGGTTTAAGCAGGATACCGACTTTCATCAGTAATGTCGGTTATCTGTCATTCGATGCAAGATGGGGATTAGGACCGCTGGCACATGGCAGTTTCGGATGGGGACTGGGAGTATCACTACCGTTCTAATCAATTAGGAATTATGAATTATGAGTTGGAATTTTACCCTATTTTCTTATATCAGCTCGACTGCTTCACCCGGCACCCAGCCTATGTTGCCGTTTGCAAGTCTGATTTTTCTCCATTTTCCGACAGCATCGACTATGTTTACTTTTGTGCCTTCATGAAGAATGAAAAGGTCTTTCCCATCTTCTTCCGGTGAACTTTTCACATAAACAGTCGGCTCAAATACTATTGCTGAATTGCGGGAATTTTCATAGCCACTTTGTTGAATTGCAAATATCAATGACATGACTGAAATAAATATTGATATAACTAATGTTCCGAATATTATCTTTTTTATAAAAGGCGATTCGAGAAATACAAATACACCAAGTGAAATAAATACAACCCATAAAAAAACAACTTGAATGACAGCCCAATTACCGGATGTAAAGAGGTTTCTAATGACTTCATACCATTGCACAAGAAAAAATTTGGGGACGGGTTCAATTTTATCAACAATTCTCAGGTTTGCGACATTCAGATTCACAATAATATCTTCGTCATCGGGCGATAATCTTAATGCCCTTTCATAATTGATAATGGAATTAGGAATTTTATTCATCCTGAAATAAGCATTCCCCAGATTATAGTATAGTTCTGCATTCTCATAGCCATTATTAATGATTTTTTCATAATTTGACGCTGCTTTGGAATAATAGCCATTTTGATAAAGCATATTCCCTTTTTTAAATGTTTCGAGGGCTTCATTTGCAAATAATGATGAAGTGATTAAAATTAAAAATATTAATACACATAATCTGTATTTCATCTTAATGCTCCTTCTAATTCGGTAATAACCCTGACAGCATCATCATAAATATTCTGTTTACTGACATCATTCGATGACCTCGCAAATCTTGCAAATTCGCAGTAATCAATCGTTGACATATATTGCTGTATTTTTTCTTCTCCGACAGTTCTTTGACTCATTGCAAACGAAGCACTGTCCTTGTTCAATTCAGAAATTGGTATCGTCAGCTTATCGCTCAAATATCCCCACAAAGCGTGAGAAACTTCTTCATAAAATTTATCTTCGTTAGATTGATTAAGTAACAATTTTGCTGTTTGGAGCCTTTTCCTTGCCATTTTTGTTGCTCTTTTATTTTTCAGCAAGGCTTGATTACCTTCCAATTTCTGTTGTCTTTTCAGATAAATGAAAAATAAAAGGAACAAGAACATTGGAGAAAAGAACAAAGCATAAAACCCGGCAGAACCTAAGAATGTATTGCTTTTCTTAGTTAAACCCCCTGATAAATTTTTTATAAACCTTATATCCTTCCCGATATATTTTATATCCTCTTTTTTCACACCACTGATTGACTGATAAGCCTCATCACCTGTCCCCTGCTCAACCTGTATAATAAATTCCTGCGATGTTAGTGTCTTGTATTGCTTGGAAGATAAATCAAAATATGAAAAACCAACAGGTTCAATTTTATATTCGCAGGCATGTCTTGGTATCAGCAGATACTCAAATGTTCTCGTGCCTGATACTCCCGAACCTGAAACAGAAATATTATCATTGACCTTAGGGTCATAAGTTTCTATATCAGGCGGGAGCTTGAGTTCAAAAGGTTCTACTAATTTCAAATTACCATTTCCTGAAATCTGGATTTTCAAATTTACAGGTTCGTTTGTTATTGTCTTAGGCCTATCAATCCACGCTTTCATCGAGAGGTTTCCTACACCGCCGTTGAAGTCAGGCGGAGCTCCCGATGGTAAGGGCCTGACATTAATTGAAACAGCCCCCGAACTTGCGTTATACTTAAAATCCTGATACTGATTACCAAAGGAAAAGAAATCATCAAAAATACTTCTCCTCTTTCTCGGTTGATTTTGTACAATGAGTCTGCATACAGTTTCAAATATAAATGGCTCGACAGTCAGCTTTCCTGTTTGCTGTGGTATCAAAACGACTTTCTTAACAACCGCCGCATTAAATGCAACTCCATTTACATTTTCAGTATGAAACTGAAGTTTGCCAATATCAATATCCTGTGTCCAGAAACCTGTGAATGTCGGAGCATTTTGCGATGGGACTAACTGTACAAGCCTTAATTCCGGATGAACATATAAAACATAGGTAGCAATGATTTGCTCCCCTTGATAAACATCTTTTTTACTGACATTCAATCTTAAAAATAAATTCTTACTAATAACATCATCTGCCTGTTTGTTAAGAGTACCTTGTGATTGGTCCTGCCCTTGTCCCTGAGCTTGTTTTTGTTGCTGAGTGCTGCCCTTTGCGACAGTCATATTAATTGGATTTGTTCTGAGTGTCTTTCCATCTGCATCAATCGAAGCAGAACCAATCTGAAAGGAACCTTCTGCATCAGCCTGAAGGATGTACGTATAGGATATACTTCTCGACATCTGTCCGTTCACAAAGCTCATCTGTTGTGATGTGCTGGGACCCATCAGCACTGTGAACCCTTTGAAACCGGGAGCCCTGAAATTATTCCCGTTCATATTAGATAATGAAAAAATAACCTGGAACTGCTCTCCTACTGCAACGGGATTTTTACTCACAGATGCCGAAAACTGTGCATGTGCTAGTGTATTCAAAAACAAAAAAGCTATGATAGTCGAAAATGATAAACCCTTCATATTCAATTTATATTCATGTTTCAAATTATTTTTTACCATGGTTTTGTAGTCTTCACTCTTCCGGTACCAACTTGTTTATTAAGTTTCTTCTGAAGATTTTTTTCTTCATTTGCTAGAGCCTGCAACATTCTCTGAGCATCCTGCTTAGAAATTTTTGGCTGCTGTTGCTTCTGCTGATTCTGCTGATTCTTATCATTCTGCTCCTGTTGCTGCTGTTGTTGTTGGTCCTGCTTGTTTTTATCCTTATTGTCTTTATTATCCTGATTCTGTTGTTGTTTCTGTTGCTGCTTTTTGTCCTGATTCTGATTTTGATTTTGCTGATTTTGCTGTTGCTGCTGCTGTTGTTGAATCAACATGCGTCTTGCGTACTCAAGATTATATTTTGTTTCCAAATCCTCGGGTGTATTTCTCAATGAATTTTTATATGCTTCGATGCTCTCAGCATATTTTTTATCTTTCAAGAGAGAATTACCAAGATTATGATAAGCCATTGCTCGTGTTTCTTTGTCAAGATTTCTGTTTGTCAAATCATTAAACTTTTCTGCTGCCTTATCGTACTGCTCCTGTTTGTAGAGTGCATCGCCGATATTGAAAACCGACTTGTCTGAATTTTTCTTCTTATCCAGAGACTTCAAATAATTTATTTCGGCATCATTGTATTTCTTCTGCTCGTATAGTTTGTTGCCTTTCCTCAGATAATCCTTATATGATTGTGCTGTGCAAATTAAAGGCAATAATAAGAAGACAATAATTAGTTTTTTCATACCTTTTTCTCTCCAAACAAATTCAAGGATTCAATAAATTTATTCTTTCTTTCAGATACAAAAATATCAGCTAAAAGGAGTACCAGAGCCAACCCAAATAAATATTGAAAATAATCAACATAGTCAGTGAATAATTGTGCTTTGTATTCTTTCTTCTCCATACCTGCTATTTCATCGAGCATAGATGCAAGGTCGGGGTCATCCCCTGTCGAGCGGATAAACTTACCCTCACCTGCGGATGCAATTTGTTCAAGCATGCTTGCATCAAGTTTTGTTAATACGGTATTACCTTCGTTATCGGTCATGAAATTCACTCTTTGATTTCCCGAGTAAATCGGAATCGGTGCTCCATTAATCGAACCCATGCCGATTGTGTAAATCACAATGCCGGTCTTAACCGCTTCACCAGCTATCGAAATTGCATCATCCTCATGATTCTCGCCATCAGTAATTATAATAAGTGCTTTATATTTCTTTTCTTCCTGTTTAAAGGATTTCATTGAAAGTTCAATTGCCTTTCCGATTGCAGTTCCCTGATTATAAACAAGGTCACAATCAACAGTGCTGAGAAACAGTTTAGCGGCAGAATAATCCGTTGTCAAAGGTAATTGGATGAAAGCATCCCCGGCAAAAACAATTAATCCGATTCTGTCATTATACATTTTGTCAATTAATTTCGAGACATATTGCTTAGCCCTTTCAAGCCTGTTTGGCTTTACATCCTCAGCCTTCATGCTATTGGAAACATCAATCGCAATAATTACATCAACACCTTCCCGCTTGAAGTTTTCGAGCTTAGTTCCTATTTGTGGATTTGCTGTTCCAAGTATTAGAAAAGCAAGCCCTGAAAGAAGCAATGAAATCTTAATTACATTTTTATATCTCGACACTTCAGGCATTAGCTGGTTCAGTAGGCTCATGTCCCCATACTTCTGTAATAGCTTCTTCCTATAATTTCTCAAAAGAAAATACAGTAAAGCAAATGCCGGTATAAGAACCAGCACATATAAAAAAACACTATTTTCAAAACGAAACATCCCTCAAACCTCCACTTTTATTAAGTCCCCCCTATCGAGAGGGGATTTAGGGGTGTGTAAAAAATAAATCTACACCAATTACATTCTAAGTCGGAAAAAATAGACGAAAAAAATAAAAATTGAGTATATATAATGAATAAATTTTGAAATTATTTCTCATTAATCAAAATGTTATATCGTATAAGATAAAACATAATTTTTCTTAAATTATTAGTAGTTATTAATTCGTAATTAGTAATTAATTTTTACTTCACCACCTCAAACGGTTCAACTATCCTGCCATATCCGGTTGTCAGTTTCAGGTAATATCTCCCCTGGCTTAAGTTCTCCACAGGAATAAATTCAGTATAATAACCGGCTGAATAATATTTTACAGGAACAGGCGCTTCAATAATTTTTCCGGAAATGTCAATAACTTCAATTTTAATATAAGAGCTGTTTGTCAAACCAAAATCCATCCTCATCGTATTTTGCTCGGCCGGATTCGGATAAAGTACGAAAATTGTATCCTTTTTGGGAAGTGGATTGAATGTGCTGTCTGCAAGATGCAATGAAATTGCTTTTTCACGTGAGAGCCGGGCAGTTGTTCTCATTTCTCCCAAAGTTTTACCTCCGAATAAACTGAAGGTAACCCTGGTAGTATCGCCTTTATCAATCTTGATCGGACCTGCGCCAATAACCATTGAAACATCAGTAATACCTGATTCCTTCCTTAATATTCCACTGCTCATGAACATCCATTTCTCATTCCTCGGAAATCCGTCCCAGATTCCGGGACTTAAGTTATCGCCGTCATTATCAATAGCATAAAAATTCAGTTTATGTCTTGATAACATCGAAGCACCAACCATAGGATAACTTGTGTCCCTGACATTTCTTACATAACCGAATACCTGCTGATTATCATAAGTTGCCCGGTTATAACTTCCGGATGGACCTATGTCCCAATCAAAAAACAAAGATGCGAATAGAGAATCTGTGTCATATCCCGAGATATTAATAATATCAAATACGACTAATATGAAATCACGGCTCAGGCTGTCATCAAACTGATAAACATTCTGATTGACAATAACACCGGCATCATATACCGAATTAACATCATAAAAATTCGAGTAACCCTCCTGTGCAGCAACAGAGCCATTCTTGAATACTTTAAAAACATCATCCGACAAAAAAGAATTGTCTTCCTCAAGCTGGTCCAGCCCACGGGCTACATTTGATAGTCTGTCAACCGAAGTTCCAATCATCAATGCACCCTCAAACATAAGATTGGGACTGTCTCTATACTTAAAGCCATCCCCCTGGTTGTTGTTCGGGTAATCATTATAGCCGATATTACCAATGTTATTAAATGTAACTGTAATATTATTTGCATTCATTGTCTTGTAAGTAGGCCTGAAGGTCATTTCAATAAATTCGCTGTTGCAGTAGCTCGTGTCGTCAAACATTTTAAATTCCAGCATGACCTTACTGTCAGCAGGTATATTATCAGGAACAACAAAAATAAGTGTATCTGTCAAATCCTTCATTTCGAGTGAAGCCATTGTTCCGATGGCAGAATTATCTTTCAACATAATAAAATTATTATCATTAATGCTGAGCCTCAGCCAACCGTCCTGTACGGGCTTCAGTACATTCAGAAGTGTAAGATTTAGTCTGATTGTATCACCTCTGTCAAAAATCCCATCGTTATTATCTTCAGTATGATAAGATTTAACTAAGAGAGATTTGATATTAGAATCAGTTAATGCCTTCAGAGCATTTACCCTTCCTGTTCCGATACTTCCTTTCAAATAGGGATTCAAAGTATCAATATTATCGGTTGTAACCTTTATCTGCTGTATAACCTGAATCGGCTTATATTCGGGAAATTGCTCGCATACAAGTGCCGCAACACCACTGGCAACGGGAGTTGCCATTGACGTACCGCTTAAATATGAATATTGATTGTCCGGTATTGTAGATAAAATATCAACACCTGGAGCGGACACATCTATTGTGTTATGAAAATTGGAAAAACCTGCTTTCACATCTCTCGAATCAACTGCGGCAACAGATAACACGCTTTCATGTGAGGATGGATAAAAAGCTATATTCCTTCCGTCATTTCCTGCGGCGGCAACAATTACAGAACCAAGACTGACAGCGGCATCTATAATTTCCTGCTCGGCTTCCGACTTACTTGAACTCCCCCAGGAGCAATTAATCACATTCGCTCCCATTCCTGCGGCATATATAATACCATCATATCCATTGGTAACCGAAGTATTAAACGGATTATCAGGAGCAACCTTAACGGGAAGGTATTTTACCCTCTTTACAATTCCTGCAACCCCGATTCCATTATTAACTACTGCGGCACAGATACCTGCTACATGTGTCCCATGTTCGTTACCCGGGAGAGGTTCGTTATCTCCTTCAGCAAATTCTGCACTAACAAAATCCCAACCTCTCCAATCGTCAATATATCCATTCACATCATCATCAACCTGATTACTTCTTTTATCATTACCTTGCCCATCAACACCGGATTCACCGGGATTGATATATAAATTTTCAGCTAAATCCTCATGCAGGTAATCAACACCTGTATCAATAATTCCAATAATAGGAGTTTCATTTGTATCGAGAACATCCCATGCTTCAAAGGCTTTGATTTGATTCAAATGTGACTGGAACCTGACAAGCGAATCATTAGGAATATCCGTCAGATGGTGAATGTACAAAGGTTCTGCATATTCTATACCGGAAAGAGTTGCTATCTTTTTAGATACTATAAGTGGGTCAATGTCTGCTTCATACTCAATAACACAAATCCTTGATATATTTTCCGCAATTGAAGATTGACCCGAATTAAGAATCATATTTTGTTTATTTATTCTCTTTTGGATGAGCTTAACGTTTGTATTGGAGACATATCCCCTGCTTAAATTTGCTCCTACGATAGGTGTCAATGCTTCTATCTCACCACTCCTGTTCTGCATTAGCCATTTATTATAGCCTGAAAAAGTGTTTTTGAATTTGACAACCAAAGCATGGCTTTTGTATTCATTTCCATAAGAAATGGAATTGAGAAGGCATAAAATTATAATAAAAAATATTGTTTTAGTACCAATTTTTGTATTCATAACCTCTCTGTTATTTCTTTTTTCTAATAAACGTTATGTTTTAATAATGATTTTAAGAAAAAATTATTTAATTTTTACATACTTAATGGAAATAATTCTAATTTTTATCAGATATTTTTGATACTTTCGACTTAGAAAACGTTTTTTTAAAAAATAGAAATAATAAAATTATATGAAAAAGTCAGAAATCGAATTAAACCGCTATCAGGAATTACTCCAAATGGTAAAAAGTTTTGAAACGAATTTCATAAACTTTTACAAAAAAGGGAATAAATCAGCCGGTGTCAAGTTAAGAAAGAACATGCAGACAATTAGAGCCTATGCAAAAAGCATAAGATTTGAAGTCCAGGATATTAGAAAAAATAAAGTGGGGATTAAGACTAAGAAAAAAAACAAAGGACAAATTTCAATCTTTCAATAGCCGAATAACTCCAATTTATGTATTATTTTATTACTTAATAATTTATTATTAATTTTTCATATCATTTTAATTAATTCATCCATTTTTCCTATTTTGAGATTTATTGCAAAATACCAAAGGTAAAACATGATTGACAGAAGAGAATTTCTTAAAAAGACTGCACTTGTATCAATTGGTTCAATTGCTGCCTTTTCAAAATCAGCTTCAGCTCTAATCCAGGAAGAAACTGCCGACTTTGGAAAATCGAAACAATCGGAAGTATTAATACCAGTTGTAATTTCAACATGGAAACACGGTATTCCTGCAAATGAAGCCGCATGGAAGGTCATTCAGAGCAATGGCAGAGCACTTGACGCAGTCGAGCAGGGTGTACGAGTACCCGAAGCAGACCCTAATGTTAAAAGCGTAGGTTATGGTGGATTACCTGACCGGGATGGATTCGTTACATTAGATGCTTGTATCATGGATGAGAATGGTAACTGCGGCTCGGTAGCTTACCTTCAAAATATCATGCACCCAATATCAGTAGCAAGAATGGTTATGGAAAAAACTCCTCATATTATGCTTGCCGGCAAAGGTGCTTTAGACTTCGCTCTGGCAAATGGTTTTAAGAAAGTGAATCTACTGACAAAAGAAGCTAAGGGAGCGTGGTTAAAATGGAAGAAGGATACTAAATATAATTCCAGGAAATCAAAAGGCCATGATACGATTGGTATGTTAGCAATTGACAAAACCGGGAACATATCCGGAGCCTGCACCACAAGCGGCTTAGCATGGAAATACCATGGAAGAGTCGGTGATTCGCCTATTATCGGAGCTGGTATGTACGTTGATAATGAAGTTGGCGGTGCCGCTGCCACAGGCAAGGGAGAAGCAGTTATTAAAATGTCAGGCAGTTTTTTAATTGTCGAATTAATGAGAAACGGGAAATCCCCACAGGAAGCTTGTGAACTTGCTATACAAAGAATTGTGAAAAAACAGTCCGACTACAAAGATTTTCAGGTTGGATTTATAGCTCTCGATAAAAGAGGAAGATTCGGAGCATATAGCATAAACAAAGGTTTTCAGTTTGCCCTGTATCGAAATAATCAAAATCAATTACTCGATTCAAATTCCTATTTAGGTTAAAATAGAACTATGGATTTTATTTCATTCATCAATGATGATTTTTTCGGTTACAACACTTTCTCCATTTGAGACAGTTAGAAAATATAATCCAAAGGTAAAATTATTTGTATTTATTTCAATTTTACCATTAGCAGTATGACTCTCTATCCTACTAACAATTAACCTTCCCATCATGTTGTAAAGTGAAACATTCACAAAACCATTAGTCTCATTCTTCAAATGAATAATCAAAGAATTATCTTGTATTTGAACATTAAAAAAATTATTTGAAAAACCTGAATTTGTTTCTATAACATCTGTGATGCTTGTATCTGCGATTTTTGTCATGAGCCACCAAAATGCCTTTGCCAGTCTTAATTTACCAAGCCAGTTCGGATGGCAAGCCTGTGCTCCGGGTTGTTGCTCACCACAATAGGATTTGAAAGCAAGTTCCCAACCATTGGGATTTGTCTGATGAATATTAATCGTATCATAAGCTTCAATATCTGCTATATCAAATAAAATTTTCCCATTTTCTCTGACATAATTTCTTATTAATGTATTCAGGGTATCAGTACAGTACATCCCAATCTGAGTTAATGGAATTGTCCACCATACAAACTTTTTATTGGGATACCTATTTTCGAGTGTTTCCATACTGTCTTTCAGTGTATTCCAGGCTTGCATGGTTTTTGTTATATTGAATGGAGAACCGCAAGGTTCCTGTAATCCATCAAGCCCGTCAAGATAACAGTATTTAAAAGAAAATATATCGAATTTGTCAATTTGGGAATCAACACCTTCAACGAAATCATTGATTTTACCATACCAACCCGAATTGCCTCTTGGTTGAAATTCCCAGTTTCTCCTGTCAAATTTATAGTCCGGAAATTCATCACATTCTTTAGGATTTTCTCTTGAACCTTGTACACAGTCAAGTCCGTCATTTACAGTTCCCCCGACAGAAGCATGCTGGAACATTAACCTTATTGGTATTGCCAAAGGTAACAGGCTGTCGGGAATATTTTCAAATTCAGATACAGAGTTGTGGTCAGCGATAAGTGGATTCACTGCGTAAAGTTTGACATTTGAACTATTAATAAATGGAAATATTAAAATGGTTAAAATGCAAATAATAGATTTTAATACTAAAATCTTCATGATTTTCACTTAATATGTTAGTCATACTATTACTTTTCAATATCAAATATAATAGAAAAAATATTAATACTATGGAATTAAACTCCTTTTATTTGAATTTAACATATAAGTAAACTTTTTACCTTTTATCACCTTTTGATTAAATTGCTGAACTTATTTGTACAATTGGAGTAAATATGAGAATTTTTATAATATTAGTAAGTTTTATTTTATTATCAACAATAGCATTAGCCGAAAGGCAATATGCAATTTATGATTCAAAAACAGGTGAAAAACTCACGATTTCTAATCTGGCAGAAAAGTCATTAGAATACGATATTATCTTTTTCGGTGAATTTCACGACGACAGCTTATTGCACAATATTCAGAAAGGCCTTCTGGCATCAATGTATTCGGAAGATGATGAAATCGCTGTTTCAATGGAAATGTTCGAAAGAGATGTTCAAAAATATATTGATGACTATTTAAATAATAAAAGAACAGAAGAAGATTTTCTGAAAAACTCACGTCCTTGGAGTGATTATAATGCCTTTTATAAATCTTTGGTTGAACTGGCTAAAAGTAATGAAGCACCGGTAATAGCTGCAAATATTCCACGCAAATATGCTGCTGTCTATACCCGTGAGGGTTGGGCAGGCATCCAAAAACTACCACCCGACGATAGAATATTTGTTGCGAAAAATCTGAACATCAGGGATGACCTCTACCAAAAAGAATTTTACAAAACCATGATGGGTAATATGGGTATGGACAGCAATGCTGTGATGAGTCCTAATCAAGAAAACACATTGTATCTGTACTACGGTGCCCAGAGTTTGAAAGATGAAACTATGGCAGAGAGTATCGTCGGGCAATGGGAAAAAGATGATGATTATAAGATTATTCATTTTAACGGCGATTTCCATTCAAATAATTATCTAGGCACTGTTCAAAAGGTTCGGGATAGAAATAAAGAAGTGAAAATTGCTGTAATCACTCCAATTTATGCCGATTCCGGTAAAGCATTGGATTTTGATAATTCATATAAGAACCGTTGTGATTTTTTGATAATTCTCGACGAAAAGCCTAAGCCGGATATAGCTCTATCAATGATGGGCGGACATCTTGCTCAGAACTACATTGCAAGCCATAAAGTGGATTTAAAACTCGACCCTCAGAATAAATCTCTGAATGGATTTGATGAAATAAAATTCTTCAATCCAATTGCAAAAAAAGGAAGTTTTAAAATCCTTAAAGACCTCGATGTGAAAATCACAAACGCAGTTACAGACGGATTTGATTATGATGTGAAAATTGCAAGTGACGATAGTATGTATAAGGAAGTCGTTATTACATCAAAAGGAAATGAAATAACCCAATTAAAAGTTGCTTATTCAGGTAAGGTTTACTATTCGCCAAGTGTAACACTATTTAATCAGAAACATTCTAATACTCCTGGAATTATTTCTAATGAACAAAATGAAGGAATTTATTTACCGAGTGGAAGTTGTTATCCGATAACAGGCAAAGATATTGCTAATTTTGAGCTCAATGTCAGTGTTCCGAAAGAATTTACAATGATAACCAGTGGAACACAAGGATTTGAAACATCAACTGAAACAATACGTAACTTTACTTTCAAATCCGAGTTACCCGTTGATGATATGATTCTTGTCGGCGGAAGATATATAAGAAAGGATACAAATTATGATGGAAAAACTTTCAGCTTATACACTTTTAATAATAGCCCTGCAGGCGATGTGTACCTGAACGCATCTATTGAATATTATAAACTATACACTCCCTTGCTTGGTCCTTATCCGTTCAGTAATTTCAGTATAGTTGAAAATTTCTTTGCAACAGGCTTTGGTATGCCGGGATATACTTTATTGTCGAACAAATTGATGGCATTGCCCTGGATTGTTCTTGCTCCCGGTTCACTTGCTCATGAATTTGTGCATAACTGGTGGGGTAACAGTGTTTATGTTGATTATGAACTCGGTAATTGGTGTGAAGCCTTGACAACATATTGCGCTAATTATTATTATAATGTATTAACAAAGAAAAATGATAAAGCTCTCGACTGGCGAAAAAAAGCATTGTTATCTCTTGAGTCTCTGCCGGATAAAAGTAATTACCCTGTGATGAAATTCAAGTATCAATCCAACAATGACGACGCAACAATCGGCTACCAGAAAGGCGGATTCATATTTTATGAAATTTATAAATTAATCGGCGAAGAAAGATTTTTCAGTGCACTTAAGAATTTCGCAAAAAAATATAAAGGCAAAAAAGCCTTGTGGTTTAGCCTAATGTCAGCATTTGACGAAGTTGCAATGAAAGATAGCCTGAAAATTCCTGTCAGAAAAATAATGAGCCAGTGGCTCAACTCTACAAATATCCCAACTTTGAAAATAGAAAATGCAAAATGTGAAAATGATTCTCTCTTCATTGAAATAAGTCAGGATATGAACTTTTACACGAGTGTACCCGTTAAAATCAACACTTTCGAAGGTGAACAATGGCAAAATTTCACTTTAACAGGAAAGACAAATAAATTTGCTATTAAATCCGATTCAAAGGTTAAATCCGTTCTTGTTGACCCTGATTATCAAGTATTACGCCATCTCAATAAATGGGAAATTCCATATAGTTTCGGCAGAATCCTTGCCGAAAAACCATTGCTGATACTTCCTTCAAAGAAGTCGCCTGATTATGAAGTATCTGTTAAATTTGCTGAAATGGTTAAGGAGAGTGAGTATGATATTGATTTCAAATCTGCTGATGATTTGCTCAAGGATACAAGCTGGTATGAGAGGCATTTGATTGTGTTTGGCGATAACAGATCAAATCCGTTTTTCAAGAATCTGAAAACTATTTATCCTTCTACGATAACCTTAAAAGATACTAATATCACTATTAATAATCAGAAGTATTCCTCAACTGGTAATATTTTATTATTGAACACTGCACATCCCAAAAGTCAGGGTAAGCTTATGTCAATCATTTATTGCCAAAAGATGGAATCACCCGAACAGTTCAGGAGGCTCTTCCATTATTTGAGTTATTCCATGGTTTTTCTGAGCAAAACAAAGACAGGAAGACCAATTGCTGATATGGAAATTTTTCCAAATATAGAAGACAAGCAGGAATTGCAGTATTATTTTATGTACGATAAGTAAAAATAAAGAATAAGTAAAGTATGAAAATCATCATTGAACCTCATACACTCAAAAGAGCATCTGAGAGAGGTGCAAGTGAATCTGAAATTTTTGATGTTATAAATAATGGTTTAGAAATAACAGCGAGATTCAATAGATTAGCAAAAGTAAAGATTTATGAATATAACAAACAATGGAATAATAATTTTTATAAACAAAAAAGAATCGAAGTAATTTACACTAAAGAAGATGATAATATCGTTACCATAACTGTCTATGTATTTTATGGAGAATGGGAATAGAATATGAAAATAGAGTATGATGATAAATATGATTTGCTTTATTTGAGATTCGATGATACTTTTCAGGAAGTTGTCAATCAAAGAATCAATGACCATATTGTTTTGGATATTGGCAAGGATGATAAATTAGTTGGAATTGAAATATTAGGTGCTATGGAAGTTTTGAACCTGAATAATTTATTACCAATAGACTATTCCATTAAAAATAAGGAAATACTGGTATAATTTATAAAATGAGGTAATTGAAATTTTCCAAACATAGAGGATAAGCAAGAATTGCAGTATTATTTTATGTGTGATAAATAAAATTTTGGCTCATAAAAACCGCAGTCAAATGACAGCGGTTTTATGAGAAATTAATTTGCTAATTATTTTTCATCAGTTCTATGATTCATATTTTCCAAACCAATCACATTCATATACTATTTAATTTTAATTATTTTTTGTCATATCTAACAATATATTAAGTTTATACTAATATTTTATAAAATTCGTTATAGTCTTCAATTCTTTTTTAAAAATTATTCAAATTATAATGGAGACAAAATGAAAATTGGGGTATTAGGTTCAGGTATGGTTGGTAAAGTATTGGCTCAAGGCTTTTCAAATCACTCTTACGAAGTGATGATAGGAAGCCGTGATAAAAAGAAATTAGAAGTATGGAAAGACGAATCAGGATATAAAGGGCTAGTCGGTTCTTTTGAAGAAACTTCAAATTTCGGCGACCTTATTATATTATCTGTAAAAGGTGCAAAAGCAATTGAAGCAATAAATTTGTCAGGTATTGATAATTTCAAAGGAAAAATAGTGATTGACACAACCAACCCGATTGACGATACTAAACAACCCGAAAACGGAGTAATAAAATTTTTTACAAACAGTGAACAATCACTGATGGAACAACTCCAGTCTTACGTTCCAGAAGCCAAATTTGTAAAAGCTTTCAATAGTGTTGGTGCAATATTAATGGTTAATCCTGACTTTGGAGACATTAAACCAACTATGGTAATTTGCGGTAATGATGATAATGCTCGAAATGAAGTTACAAAAATTCTTGAAAAATTCGGTTGGGAAGTCGAAGATATGGGAAAAGCTAATGCTGCCGGCACTATCGAAAACCTCTGCATCCTTTGGTGCATCCCGGGTTTCTTGAGAAACGAATGGTCTCATGCTTTTAAGATATTGAAGAAATAAATTGCATTAGGGAGAGAACATTATCTTGTCCATACCTTACAAAATTCCCTAGCTTTCCTTAGGTCACAACAATGTTGTGTCCCTACATTTTATAATAAACATTGATTTTTAACTTAACTTAAAATTAACATTTCCTTTATTTACTGTTCACACAGTAGTGGCAATTTTGTACTCAAAATAATACTATATTTAATAAATGTTAAGGGTTAAATTATGGGATTGGCATATAAAGGGATTTTTCTGAAATTCATAATAAGCATTATTATCAATGTCTTATTTGTTTACATCTCGTTAGCAGATTCAAATCCAGGTTTAATTACAGGAAAAATTATAGATGGTTCAACGGGTGAACCTCTCAGAGGTGCCAGTGTATATGTTGTAGGCACTAAATGGGGGGCGAGAGCAGATATAAAAGGTGAATTTAAAATCAAAGTACTTACCGAAGGAAATTATACTATTAAAGTAAGTTATATCGGTTATGATGCAAAAGAGTTACCTGAAGTTGATGCAATCGAGGGAAAAACAACAGACTTATCATCAATCATATTAAATCCACAGTCAAATCTAACTGAAGAAATCACTGTACAAGGCGAAAGAATAATGAGTGGCGAAGGTGCTGTTCTGGCACAGAGAAAAAATGCAGAGCAAGTCAGCGATGGAATAAGTGCCGAAGAAATAAAGAAGACTCCGGACAGCGATGCAGGGCAGTCATTGAGAAGAGTTCCCGGAGTTACTCTTGTTAGTGGTAAATACGTTTTTGTACGTGGAGTAAGCGAAAGATATAGCAACACATTACTTAACGGAACTTCTCTTGCAACAAGTGAACCTGATAAAAAGGCTTTTGCTTTTGACATTTTTCCATCCGAATTTCTTGAATATGCAAGTATCGCAAAATCCTTCACACCAAACCTGCCGGGAAACTTTGCAGGTGGATTAGTTCAATTAAATACGATTGACTTCCCCCAGGGATTCAGCCTTAAACTAAGTGTATCTCAAGCATATAATGATAACATTACATTAAAAGGCAAATCTTTTATATCATTTAAATCAGATAATACTGACCTATTCGGTTTAAATAAAAGTAACCTGAGTTTACCAAGCAAATTACCATCCTCACCATCGGATATGAGTAAATTGTTATACTCCGAAGTGAAATCACAGAACCTGAATACAAGATATGAATCTCAACAGCAATGGGAACAATTAGGAAATGCATTTAATAATCAGGTCTGGAAACGGGATACTATTATGGCTCCGTTAAACGGTACTTATAAATTAACCTTCACTGATATATTTGACTTAGGAGGAAATGACTTTGGTATTATTGCATCAGGAATGTTAAGCGGAGACTATACAAATAACATAATGAGCCGTGGTGTCTTACTTTCCGATGGTGAATATAAATCCTATGTAAAAGGTACCCAATCAACATATAGCAAAGGATTGGGAGGTATATTAAATTTTGCTTATAAAATCGGAACTGATAATTCAATCAGTTGGAAAAACATATACAATAATACAATTGATAATGAATTAATCAACATTGTAGGAAAAAAGGAATACACTTATCTCAAGCAGATTAGTTATGATAATGTACAAAAAACCCTGTTATCAAGCCAGATTGCTGGTGAACATTTATTACCTGTTCTACAAAATTCAACATTACGATGGAATCTCGGTTATTCGAATTCAATAAGAAACGAGCCTGATTATCGCAGATTGAGATACTCAAGAAATGACACAACCGAACCCTACAGAATTGATATATCGGATAATCCGCAAGGGAACGGCACAATGGCGGGCAGGTTTTACTCTTATTTGAACGAAGATGCTTTATCGGGTGGGATTAATGTTTTATTAAAATTCCCGGGCCTAAAAGTAGAGTTCGGTGGGCTTTATGAACAGAAACAAAGAGAATTTTTAGTCAGGTCTTTTACTATCGTTAAAAGCGAAAGTATTGTAAAAAGTTATTATGATACGACTTATGAACAAGACATTGAAAACTGGACAGATGATTACATCTATGAGTTACTGAATAAGGAAACATCTCCCGAATTGCTTTTTGAAAACCAAAACTTCAATCTGCACGGATTCGGTATATCCGAAGATTCACACGAAAGAGATTCATATAAAGCAAATGAAGGTGTATTAGCTGCTTATTCTATGGCGGATTTTAACTTTAATTTATTTAATAAAAAACTAAGATTCATCGGTGGTGTAAGAGTTGAAAACAGTAATCAGAATTTACAAAGTTATTACCCAATACTGAATGAATCGGATTCAACATATAGAAATGAAGAGTTTGTGAATCAGAATATAATTGATTTTCTTCCATCATTAAATTTTATATACGAATTAGATAAAACTATGAATCTTCGATTATCTGCTTCTCAGACTTTGACAAGGCCCTCGCTTAGAGAATATGCTCCTTTTACATTTTATGACTTTAAGACACAAGTCAACGTGAAAGGCAATCCAAAACTCCAAAGAGCAATAGTTCAGAATTATGATATTCGCTGGGAGATGTTTCCAAATCCGGGGGAAGTGCTATCCATAGGCGGATTCTATAAAATATTTGATAATGCAATTGAAGAAACCATATTGAGAAGTTCAAGTGAAATCTTCATGTCATTCGATAACGCAAAAGGTAAAGCATATAATTATGGGGTTGAATTGGAAGCAAGGTTTAATTTTGGTTTCATTTCTGATTTACTAAATAACTTTTCTTTAAATAGTAATTTGGCTCTGATTAAATCAGAAATTACAGTAACTCAAATTAATGATATTGATACTCGCAGTATGTGCGGCCAATCTCCTTATTCATTTAATCTAAGTTTATATTATTATAAACCGGAATGGGGTACAACGATAAATATTAGTTACAATACATTCGGTAAAAGAATTGTTCAGGTAGCAGACGTTACTTCATTTCAATTCTTAGACCCTCACGTATATGAATTACCAAGAAATATGATTGACATTACTTTTTCACAGGTAATGTTTGACAGGTTTGAAATGAGATTATCGGCTAAAGATATTCTAAGTGAAAGATTGATTTGGGAACAAGGAGGACACGAAGTCTTATCAAATTATTATGGAAGGGATTTTTCATTGAGTTTAAGCTATAAAATTCAATAGAATAATTGAAAATTGAATATTAGTATTGTTATAATAACAATACTTCGGACATTTTTTTTAAGTAGTTGAAAATAAAAACCTTATAGATTGTCATTCTGAGCGTAGCGAAGAATCTATAAGCTGTTGATAAGAAAAAGGATATAGATTCTTCACTCCGCTACGCTCCGTTCAGAATGACAAAAATGTCCGAAGTGTTGAATAAAAAACTTGAATAAAGCAAACCAACATTAGAAGAAATATTTACTACATTTTGTTTCATTATTATTAATTGGAGGTATATTATGAATTTTTTTAAGAACCTGAGTATTCTTTTGTTCTCTATAATATTATTTGGCCAGATTGCTTTGGCTCAACTTACAATCAAAAATCCTAAACCCAATGACAATCTAAGATACGGGAGAAGTGTAAGTGTGAGCTGGGATACAAGCAATACTTATAATAGAACTTTTAAATTTACATGGAGCCAGTCTCAATCCGGCACCTGGAATCCATTACCTCTTCCAAAAGGTAAGACTACTTTCAAAGACAGCACAAAAGCTAATGCTGCAATTGGCAGTGTCTTAATAACATTTCCTAATCAGCAAACATTATGGTTAAAAGTTGAAGATATCAATGATCCTTCATTCAATTCAGTTGTAGGACCTTTATCGGTTGTTGTGTCAAATCCATCTCCTATTGATGAATATATCCAGGGTACAATTACAGCTAATAAAACATTAACAGCAAATAAAATTTGGGGACTTAAAGGAATAGTTTTTGTCGCCAACGGAGCTACTCTTACTATTGAACCCGGTACAATTATTATGGGTGAAGTCGGAGCTACATCAGCACTATGTATTAACCGTGGCGGCAAAATTATTGCCGATGGTACTCCCACTAAACCAATTGTGTTTACAAGCGGTGTTATTGCCGGAAGCAGGGACCGTGGTGATTGGGGTGGATTACTCATTATGGGTAAAGCACCGACAAACTTAGGTGAAGCACCAATCGAAGGTGGCATAGCAGATGATGCCGGCACAAAAGTAAACGGATGGTTCGGTGGCAGTGACCCTAATGATAACAGTGGTATTCTGCGATATGTCAGAGTTGAATTTGCAGGTATTGCAGAATCACCTGATAATGAGCTTAACGGATTAACATTAGGTGCAGTAGGTGCAGGTACAATCATAGACCATGTGCAGGTGTCTTATTCTAATGACGATAGTTATGAATGGTTCGGTGGTACCGTCAATTGTAAACACCTGATTGCCTACAACGCAATTGATGATGATTTTGATACCGATAACGGATTTAGTGGAATCGTTCAATTCGGTTTAGAAAAAAGATTAACCGACATTGCAGACCAATCAAATAGTGAAGCTTTTGAGAGCGATAATGATGCTTCTGCATCTGAAAAACAGCCTTTCACAAAGCCACTTTTTTCAAATATGACGATTATCGGACCGGTTCAGGATACAAGCTGGATAAAAGGTTCGGGAGTCAGCGGAACAAATACATTCCACTCAAAATTCTTAACGGCTGCACAGATTAGAAGAAATTCAAGAATGGGATTGGCAAATTCAGTTATACTCGGCTGGCCTGGTGGTATTGAGTTAACAAACCAAAATTGTGTTAGAGCCGCAGAGAATGATTCGGTATTGGTCAGATACAATGATTTCTATGGTATCAAGGGAAATAAATTCTTCTATTTCGGCAGTGGAACTAATCCGACTGCAAGTGTTGACCAGAATTGGTTAAGTAAAGCTGAATTTGGTAATAACTTTGCAAATGGTTCAGGTTTGGTTGATGCAGTTGCTCATATCACAAATGCATTTAATATGTCATCATTCAATCCACTACCAACAGTAAATGCACCTTTCTTAACAACTGCCAAATTCGATTACGGAAGATTGACCGACCCATTCCTCGAGAAAGTTAATTACCGTGGTGCCTTTGGTACAGAAAGATGGGATTTGGGCTGGACTGAATACGACCCTGTTAATAAAGAGTATAGGGTAACAGGAGTTGATGAATTACAATCATTTAACGGTCAATATATTACAATATATCCACAGCCTGCAAATGATTTCATTTCAATTAATTATAATACAACTGAATCTCAAAAAGTTGTAATCAAACTCCTCGATTTAACAGGTAATACCATTAAAGTAGTAAACAATGAGCAAATTCAGAACAATGGTATGAATGAGACAAGTATAAGTACAATCGAGCTTCCGAGTGGTATATATTTAATCCAGTTAATCACAGAAAATGGAATATTGACACAAAAATTCAATGTCGTAAAATAAACTTAGACAAATAAAGAAGGTGTGCTTTTAAGCACACCTTTTTTTTACATAAAAAACGATAAATAGATTTGATAAACTTTTTTCTTAAAAATATCGTTAATCTATTCTGATAAAATTTATTATAAGAAACCTCTGAAAAATACTGTTTTTCTCATACTGTTTGAAAAAATATGCTTTTTTCAAATGTGAATAAGAAAATCAGTTATAAATTTAACAAAAATACATCGTTCTTTGACATATTTTAACTCAAATTTAAGCATTTAAAGAGCG
>Ga0208373_1001399_pt1 | contig 32695 bp, 18 predicted proteins | sample RifOxyC2_FD_184036 | JGI IMG/M metagenome (GOLD analysis project Ga0208373, IMG submission 184036) | Soil microbial communities from Rifle, Colorado - Rifle Oxygen_injection C2 (SPAdes) | ecosystem: Environmental > Terrestrial > Deep subsurface > Rock core/Sediment | place: Rifle, Colorado... | reverse complement strand
ATGGAAAACATTTTTTCAAAGTTAGGATTTGACCTGAGTTTGATAAAATTCCATTCAGTTTTCAGAGAATTTAGAAATTACGGGACTATTGCTGCCTGATTTTTTATTATTTTTGTCCGAAGTATTGTTGATATAAATAACAGAATATATTAATTAACGAAAGAAAAGTTTATGGAATTATCAGATTCTACGTTACAAAGACGTCATTTTCTCATACAGGCCGGTTCATTATTAGGTATAGGTATAGCGGCAGCAGCGATACCCGGATTAATTACATCCTGCCAGCAAAACGAAAGCCCTGTTAACACAGGAGTAAAAAAAGAAGTTGATATTTCACAATATCCTGAATTGCAAAATGACTTTGGTGCTGTCAAAATTTCTTTTACAGGCTTAAATGAAAACATGCCTGTGATAATTATCAGGAAATCCGCAGGGAATTTCCTTGTACTTTCGTCAAAATGCACTCATGAGGGATGCATGGTTGATGACCCGGACACTTCTGCAAAGACAATATCATGTCCATGCCATGGCTCTAAGTATTCTGAACTGGACGGTTCGGTAATTAATGGCCCGGCACAGTCTTCTTTGAAGCAAATTCCAAGTTCATTTGACACTGCTACTAATATTTTAACGATTACACTTTGATTCAGTGTAGGGACAGAACATTGTTCTGTCCCTACAAAACATGCATTTAAGAAATAATCCCTCGATTAGGATTTAATTTTCATTTATTCTGCTAATTTCTTATTAAGCAACCATAAGGGATAATAAAATATTATTTTCATTTCATATTAATTTTTTTTTTGGAAACTTTTTTACTTATTTAGTGTTTCTTATATTACTAAATTTTATAATATAAATATTAGATATGATTAAGGTTGTGAACTATTATAGTTTGAGTTTAGGAAAAAAATAATCAGGAATAAAAGGGATTAGATAATGTTTCGAAAAATATTGAAAAAATTTATTGTCTTTATAGCTTTTAGCAGTTGTTTATTAGCTCAAAAATACGCAGAAACCCCGTTCCAGACACGGGATTATTTCGGGTTGTACGCAGGTATTAATTATAACATGCACATGGCGGATTTTGCAAAACTGCCGGATATTCCCAGTTGTTGTCCAAGATATGAAACTGGTAACGGAATAGGTATTAATGCAGGATTATACTTTAGCTTTCCGATAGCTGAAACTTATGAGTTATCTTTCAAGGCTCAATATACTATGCTTGGTGGATTGCTTTCTAAAGAAGAACCGATTTTTATACCCGGACCGCCTCCAAATTTTATCGGAAGCGAGGAAAAGTTTGAACATTCTGTTGATGCTTCAATATCTTCAATTGCTTTTATACCGCAATTAAATATAAGATTAGGCGACCAGTTCAGGGCTCATGCGGGATTAAGAGCTGGTTATGTAATGCAGAAAAGATTTAGTCAGAAAGAAGTGCTACTCGCATCATGGGGTGTTTTCCCTGACTCTTTAGATGGCGGCAAAAGAATAAGACATGAATTCAGTGGAGATATTCCTGATGCATCATTACTTGAAGTTGCCCTATTAGCAGGATTAAGTTATGACCTGCCGATTAATGCATCTTACGAATGGTTTATTGTACCTGAAGTTTATTATGGCATAGGTATTACTAATGTATCAAAAGTTGAGAAAAGATGGTCAATTAATACTTTCAGCGGCTCAATCGGAATAAAATATGCACCGAGAAAAGTTATTCCTCCGAAGCCGCCGCCGTTGCCACCGCCGCCGCCGCCGCTTCCGCCGCCGCCACCACCGCCGGAAGTGCCTCTGCTGGATGCGACAATTCATGCTGTTTCGCTCGAAAAAGACAGTACGGAATCCGAAGTTTCCAAGATGATTATAGAAGAGTTTACCTCGACGAGGTTACAGCCCTTCCTGAAATATATTTTCTTTGATGAAAATTCTTCTGCCATTCCAATCAGCTATAAAAAAATGTCTGCTGAAGAAAAAGCAAACTTCAAAAATGACGATAAAGCATTGTTTAATTTAAGCACGATTAATGTTTATTATCAGATTCTCAATATTCTCGGAAAGAGAATGCTTAAAAATCCAAATGCCGTATTGACATTAACCGGATGTAATTCTGATGCAGGAATTGAAAAAGGTAATACAGGTTTATCAACACGCCGTGCAGAAAGAGTGAAGAGCTTCCTCATCAGCGAATGGGGAATTGACCCGAGCAGGTTAATTGTCAAAGCCAGGAATCTTCCTGATTTGCCGTCTAATCCTACAGACCCTGACGGGGCTCAGGAAAATATGAGGGTAGAAATGGATGCCAATTATCCGGATATATTCGAGCCAATAACCGTATATGAGCTTGTAATCAAGACAAATCCTCCTGTCATTCGTTTTAAAACTAAAGTAAATGCCGAAATAGGTGTTGCCGGGTGGGAAATTGTAACCTCGCAAAGCGTCGGAGAACTAAAGATTTTCCAGGGGGAAGGGCCCGTTGAACCTAACGTTGACTGGGACATTGAAAAAGAGGAAGAATTTATTCCGAAATTTGATGAGGCTTTGAAATATAAACTCGAAATCACTGACAATGACAATAAACTGTGGGAATCTCCAACTCAGGAATTACCAATCGAACAGTTGACGAAAAAGAGAAAAATGGAGGACCTGACTCTAAGTGATAAAGAAATTTCAAGATTCAGTTTCATTTCGTTTCCGTTTAATTCTGCCGAATTGACAAAGGAACACAGACATATTATAAGCATTGCTAAAAGTGTACTGGAAAAGAACTCTAATGTTAAGATTGAAGGATATACCGACAGAATGGGTGATGTTGACTTGAATTTGTCATTATCTCAAAGAAGAGCGGAAAACATAGCACGTGCATTGGGTATTGACCCCAGGCAGGCAAAAGGACTTGGCGAGGTACTGATATATGACAACGATTTGCCCGAAGGCCGTTTCTTTAACAGAACAGTTAATATTGTTATAGAAACCCCGATATTGAGTAAGTAAGTAGTTTCTCCCTTTGGAAAAGGGAGATTTAAGAGGGATTTATTTTTGGTTAATTGTTCTTTTAATTAGTAATCCCCCGAACCCCCTTTAGTAAAGGGGGAAATTGAGTTTCTCCCTTTGGAAAAGGGAGATTTAAGAGGGATTTTAAATAAATTAATAACCATATTATGCTTAATTATAATACCAAATTAAAGCATTTTTCTCGGCTCCTTAGAACTAATATGACGGGAGAAGAGATAATTTTATGGTCAAAACTTAGAATGAAGCAAATTGGAGAAGCTCAATTTTACAGGCAAAGAACCATTGGGAATTACATTGTTGATTTTTATTGCCCTAAAGCAAAACTAATAATTGAATTGGATGGTGGTCAGCATTATACTGAAGAAGGAAAAGAAAAAGATATTGTCAGAGATGAATATTTTAAAAATTTAGGATTGAAAATATTACGGTTCCAAAATAAAGAAGTTAGAAGAAATTTAAGGAATGTGATTGAAGAAATTTATAATCATGTGGTTAATGTATCCGAAAACTAATAAAATGGAAGTAAAAGTTATTGGATTTATTGAATTAGTAATCCCCCGAACCCTTTAGTAAAGGGGGAAATTGAGTTTCTCCCTTTGGAAAAGGGAGATTTAAGAGGGATTTTTTCAATAAAAATATATCCAAATTATTAGGTTAATTGTTCTTTTTAATAGTAATACCGCAAGGGGAATTGTTAAAGGATTTATTGTATCTGTAATCCCCCTTGAATCCCCCTTTAGTAAAGGGGGAAAAAAAATATTTTTATTTCACTGTAACAAAATCGTTTTTTTTGTGTTTATACATATATATAATGAAATAAAACTGAATAAAACCATATAGAGGTTGTTATGAAAAAAGAATTTATGAAATGGCTCTTGCTTTCTATAGTACTTTGTGCATTTCTAAGTGATGCAACTGCAGCACAACCGACTGCTGTAATTAATTATATAGAAGCTGGCGGCTATCCGAATATAAAGGCATATTACACTTATGAGGATGCTTCAGGAAACCAGGTCAGGCCCCCTAATTATTCATGGATGCCGCAGGACATTATTATTAATGAAAATGGAAAAGTAAGAAATCATAACCCTGGTTCTCCATTCTGTCCTAATCCGATTGACAAAACCTTTTCTGCTATTTTAGTATTTGATGTTTCAAATACTATGCAGAAAGGAATGGATGGTTCAGGGAATCCTCCCCCTGGTGCTGCAAGATGGGAGCTTGCTGTTGAAGCCATGAAGGATTTTATTACAGCCCTTAACCCCAATTTAACGGAATGTGCCGTTATTCAATTCTCATCAAATGCAAAAATATTACATAGGTTTACAAATAATAAAGATAGTCTGTTTCAATCGCTGACTCCTGGGAATATAACATTAGGAATGGGAACAAATTATAATGCAGCATTCATTATTGACAGGTACAGAGATTCAACAAGTACTGCTTTATATATGGCTAAGTCTGCAAAGTATAAACCTGTTATCATCTTTTTAACTGATGGGAATCACGAAACCAAATGGGGTTCATTCGCCAATCCTCCTTACGGCGACGGAAGGTTTTTTATAGGTGATGTAATTAATCTTGCCAAGGAAAGAAATGTTCGTGTATTCTGTATTAAAATAGGAAATGACACCCTGTCGGGAATAAACCTTAGTTATATGAATGGCTTGGCTGGAATTGAAGGCAAATCGAGTGATAATCTTGAAATGGATGTAACCGACAGAGACAGATTAAGCGGGTATTATGACAAAGTGCTTCAGATTTGCGGGCAGGTGGGCTACCCTGCACCATGCTGGGTAGAATGGAAAAGCGATTGTTTTAGCGGCGTCAGAGACTTACAGCTCAATTTCCCTAATCACGGGAACCTGACGGCAAGTACAACTTTTACTGTACCAGATAATATCCAGCCCGACCTTGAGATTAGTCCAAATCCTGTAACTTTTAGTAATGTTGATTACACAACTTATAAAGATGAACAGGTAAAGATAACAGCACGCAGAAATTTTGTCGAAATCTGGGGGCCTGCCGGCTTCAATTCATCTGATGCAAGATATAAAGTGCAGGACTGGGGAACCGCACCACCACCTCCATTTCCATATATATTGCCAAAAGATTCATCCAGGTTTATAACTGTCCGTTATGACCCGACAGATTCATCCTATTCTTCGGCAACAATAGACCTGAATAGTTCCGCTTGTTTTGGTGATATAATAAATCTCAGCGGAATGATGGACCTGTTTTGTAAGGATGTGAACATGGGTGATTGCACCGTGAGCGACAGCGTGTCTGCAACAGTAACACAGCTTTTTTGTAACAGAGGTCCGACTCCGATTAACATTACCGGTTTGGATATTAACACCCGTGATTATAAGATGTTTGAGATCGTAAGTGTCGTACCGCCTATACCTTGTACACTCGATACGGGACAATGCCTTCAGGTTACTTTTAAATTCAAACCAACGAGCAGTGGCGGAAAGGCTGCCAGGATTAGCCTTTTAACCGAATCCGGTAATTATACAGCCAACATAATCGGAAATGGCATAGGCCAGCCGGGAATAACCGCAAATCCAATGATGTTTGAAAACACTGACTGCAAGATTCCGACAAGAGAAGATACCGTTTTTCTTAGAAACACAGGTCCCTTGCCTCTAACGATTGATGTTGCTAATTCAATATTAGTTGGGAAGGATTCAACAGAATTTGTTATTATTCAACCACCTGGAATACCTACGATAATATCTGCATCGAGTGATGCACCAGTTATTATTCGGTTTGAACCTAAATCTTGGGGAGCAAAGGAGTGTTCGCTTCGTGTTATAAGCAATGCAGGGAACGAACCTACTTATTATGTACGAATCACAGGATTTGCCGATAGCGTTAACTTTGCACCACCCGACACAACTATTGATTTGGGTGTTGTCTGCCTTGGCGATACTGTTGTTACAGATATACCATTAAGAAATGTCGGCACAAAAGATTTGCATATTGATGCTACAACAATACCATCATCTTTCAGGCTACAGGTTAGTTCATGGGATTTGAACGGCAATACAAATACGATAGTTAATACGAGCTATATACCTTACAAAGATGGTCCTGTTGATACGGTTTTAATATTGACTGAAGACTTGTGCAATATTCAGAAAACTGTAAGATTCATAGGTACTGTGCATGACCCGAAGGTAGATATATCAAGTGTTACTGTTACTTCAAATGTAGGTGTTGCAAAAATTGATACTATCAGAATAACGAATCCATCAACTTCTGTTGACTTATTTGTTTCGAGTATTACAACTTCTGATACTCAATTTCAATTTATAAAAGCTATTCCATCGCTTTCATACCCAATACCACCCGGTGGTTTTATGGATATAATAATAAGCTATTTACCGGATACGGCTGTTGTTTTGAATGCTGAACTTATACTTAAAGGAATGCCTTGTGATTCTGTAGTAGTTTCTTTAGTAGGAAATCCATCGCTTGCGATGGTTGATATCGTAATTGACGAGGACTATACAGGCATGGTCGGTGAACAAAAAGACATACTGGTGTATCTTAGGAATGCCAAAAAGTTTGCGGAATCGGGAACAACAACAATTGATTATGATGTAAGTTTCGATTCAGGTTTACTACAACAAGTAGTACCTGGGGACATTCCGGAATCAATTATTGGTATTGACAGGGTACTTCATCTAATAGGACGGCCCGTTAAAAATCATAATAATTTTCAGGTTATTGATACATTAAAACTGTTAGTAACCGATGGAAATGTAGATAGTACTATATTGAATATAAAATATGCAGTATCTAACAAGAAAAATGTTGTATTTAATGAGGATGACGGCATATTCCGCCTTATAGGAGCATCCGCTAAACTTTACACAAAATTTTACGAAAAATCCCCCGGCGAAGTATTTGAACTTGAAATCTGGCAGAAAGATGCTAAAAACCTGTCTCCATTCCATGGGAGTATAACAACAGAGGTGAGGTGCAATGCCACAGTACTTGAAGGAGTAGGTCATCCTAATGTGGTCGTAAATGATGAAAGGATTGTTACCCTTAGTGGCATTCCGATTATTAATACTTCGAGAGATACGATGCTGAAATCATTCAGCTTCCGTCCAATGCTCGGACCGGTTGATACAACATATATCAAACTTGAAAACAGCCGTTCGGACAGCGGAAAGATTAATTTTGAAACTGTTGACGGTATGTTAAAATTAAAAGTCTGTATTGATGCTGACGGTACAAAAAGGTTATTTGACCCGACCCGTGGTTCTGCAGGACTTGAAGCAGTGAATCCAAATCCGACAAGCGGAATAACAGAAATTAAATTTACACTTTCCGAACCCGGAATAACAAATATCTGGATAACAAATGTTTTTGGAGATAAAATACTGAATGTTGCTAATGATGATATGAAACCGGGGAGCAAAACGCTTTACTTCGATGCAAATGATTTACCCGACGGGGTGTATTTCGTTATGATGCAGACACCAACACAAATATTTAAAAGAAATTTTGCAATAATTAAATGAGTATTGTAATTATAAATTCGTTTTAAAGAGAAAGAAAAAATTTTTGTACAGAGGTTCTTATGAAAAGAAAAATACTTAGATGGCTAATTTTATCAGTGGTAATTTGTGCATTTCTAAATGATGCAATAACACAACCGACTGCTGTAATTAATTATATAGAAGCTGGCGGCTATCCGAATATAAAGGCATATTACACTTATGAGGATGCTTCAGGAAACCAGGTCAGGCCCCCTAATTATTCATGGATGCCGCAGGATATTATTATTAATGAAAATGGAAAAGTCAGGACCCATAACCCGGGTTCTCCTTCCTGTCCCCCTCCTGCACAAAAAGCTTTTTCGGCGATTTTGGTTTTTGATGTATCAAACTCAATGCAAAGCGGAATGGACGGCACTATTAATCCACCTGCCGGAGCTGCAAAATGGGAAGTAGCCTTCAGGGCTATGGACCATTTTATTCAAGCCCTTGACCCAACTTTAACCGAATGTGCTATTATTGAATTTGGTACATTATCCAGAATCAGACAACGGTTTACTAATGATAAAGATAGTTTGCTCAAAATAGTAAGCGAGATACCAAACTTTTTAATTAAAACAAATTATAACACTGCTTTTCTAAGAAATATTGTGACAGATACAAGTGGTAATCCGGTTCCCGACTCAACAAATTCAGCTCTTTATTTAGCTAAATTTGCCAAATATAAACCTGTAATAATATTTTTAACCGATGGTAAACATAATCCACCGCTTTCCGGTGATCCTGGTCCATTCAAAGTTGGAGATGCCTATAATTTAGCTAAACAAAGAAATTGTTATGTTTTTGTTGTCAAAATTGGGAATGAAGCTTTGGATGGCACAAGTACAGCAAATTTAAATATGATGGCAGGTGTGGAAGGCAATGTTGGCGATAACCTTGCAATGGATGTTACTGACCCTGATGCTTTGGTCGGATTCTATGACAAAGTGCTTCAGATATGCGGACAAGTGGGCTACCCTGCACCATGCTATGTAGAGTGGAAAAGCGAATGTGACCCTGATGGTCCCAGGAGCTTAGACCTTACTTTCCAGAAGGCAGGTGACCCGGCATTGACAGCAAGCTCTTCGTTCACCGTTAATAACAATTTGAAACCGATTCTTATATTTGCACCGAATAGAATTGATTTTAAAAATATTGCCCCCCCAACATACAGGGATTTTTCTGTAAAGGTGACTGCAAAGAATAATTACGTTGATTTCATTAAACCCGGCTTTATATCAACCGACCCGCGTTATACTGTCATTGACTGGGGAGGAACGGGACCAATATTCACTTTAGATAAAGAGGCTTCGAGGACATTCACTATCAGGTATACCCCGACAGATTCATTGTGTTCATCAGCTACAATTCAATTTTCAGTACCGGGTGCAAGCAGTTCATGCAGTGGAAATTTGCCTGTTACGGGCCAGTTTGACCAGTTCGTCCGGAATGTAAACATGGGTGATGCTACCGTTAACACAGATTTAGATGTATCAGTTTCGGAAGTATTTTGCAACAGAAGTTGTACTTCGGTCACAGTAACAGGATTGAACATTGCAACAGGTGATGCAAGTTCGTTTTCTACTCCCGGAATAACATTGCCTAAGCAACTGGATCCGGGACAATGCATTACAATTTTATTCCGTTTCAGCCCGAAAAGCCAGGGAGGGAAAAGTTCAAAAATTAATCTCGTTATCAGAACAGTTACCGGTAATACTACACTAATATCAAACATAACCGGAAATGGTATAGGTTTACCCGGTATAACATCACCTAACCCAGTAGTATTCGAAAATACGGATTGTAAAACAACTTTCAGGGACACAATTATTCAACTTAAAAATACGGGACCTATACCCTTGAATATTACTCCCGGAAGCAGCGGACTTACGGGACCAAATGCAAATGAATTTACTTATTCACCTGATCCATTACCTGCTATTATACCTGCACTTGATAGTGTTGAAATAACAATACGATTTCAACCGAGATTGAACGACGGAACATTAAAAGTATGTTCATTGCATGTCCTAAGCGATGCAGATGGTAACGAAGACTACTATATCAGGATAGAAGGATTTGCCGACAGCGTGAATTATGTGCCGAACAGTTATACAGTTGATTTGGGAACCGTGTGCCTTGGTACAACGAAGGATACTGTAGTTAATTTAGATAACGTGGGAACAAAAGCATTACATATTATACCATCGGTGATTCCATCTTCATTCACCTTAAATTCTACTTTCTGGGATTTGAACGGTGGGGCTAATGCAAATGTAGATGTTAGTTTTACTCCATATAAAGATGGCCCAATTGATACTGTGCTGATATTTACTGAAGACCTGTGTAATACACTGAAAACCGTTAGATTCATCGGTACAGTGCATGACCCGAAAGTAGATATTACAAGTGTTACAGTAACATCCAATGTGGGAGTTCCGAAGGATACAACAATCAGAATTACTAATACTTCAACATCTGTTGGCTTGAGTGTAACTCTTCCTGTAACGTTCCAGGATACACAATTTACATATGTCGGTTCGAATCCGGGGCTTCCTTATACAATACCACCCGGCGGATTTTTGGATATTACGATAAGATATACTCCAACAGCTGCAGTAGTATTAAACACAAACCTTGTTTTGACAGGCATGCCCTGCCATGATGTATTGATTCCTTTGGTAGGTAATCCATCACTTGCAATGACTGAGATTTGGATTGACGAGTACACAGGTTGGATTGGTCAAACTAAAGACTTCGATATAGTTTTACGGAATTCAAATAAATTTGCAGAATCCCTAACAGATTCCATTGATGTTGATATAAGATTCGATGCAAGTTTATTAAAGCAAAATACACCAGATTGGAATGAGTTTAGGAATGGGAATGACATGGTCGTTCAACTCAGGCATATTCTTGTTCAAAGAGATAATGCCCAACAAAAAATTTATACATTGAAACTATTAGTAACAGATGGAAATGTAACGAGCACACCATTAACTATTTCAGGAGCAAGGTCGGATAAGGACAATGTGGCGTTCAATTATGACCACGGATTATTCAGCCTTATTGGAGCATCAGCAACTTTGCAGACAAAGGACTATGAAATTTATCCCGGACAGGAATTTGACCTTGGTATATGGCAGTCTGATGCACAGGGTTTATCTCCTTTCCATGAGAGCATTACAACTACTCTAAGATGCAATGCAACTGTACTCGAAAGCGCAGGGCCATATCCCGATTCGACTGATATAAATACCGGTGAAAGATTCGTTACTCTGAGGGATATTCCGATTAATAATACAACAAATGAAGTGTTATTAAAAACATTCAAATTCAGGGCAATGCTCGGGAATACCGATACAACTTATCTCATACTTGAGAACAGCCATTCGGTAAAGGGAATGATAAAATTTGATACTGTAGTATGCAAACTGACTTTGAAAGGAATATGCATTGATGCTGATGGCACAAAGAGATTGTTTGAGCCGAGACCGGGAGCAATCCTACAGGCTGTAAATCCAAATCCGACAAATGGAGTAACAGAGATTAATTTTACACTATCCGAACCGGGTATAACAAATATCTGGATATCGAATGTACTCGGAGATAAGATTCTGACAGTTGCAAATGACGATATGAAGCCGGGAAGCAAGTCACTATACTTTGATGCTAACGATTTGTCGGATGGAGTTTATTTCGTTATTATGCAGACACCGACACAATTATTCAGGAAGAGGTTTATTATAATAAAGTAAAGAAATTATAAGCAAATAATTGTTAATTTTGCATTAGCAATGATGAGCAGCCCCATCATTCACATATAGTGAAAAATGGGGCTTCATTTTATTAATTACGAATTACGAATGAAATTTATACTGCTATTCTGAAATTTGTTTCTCCCTTTATTAAAGGGAGATTAAGAGGGATTATATTGTTAAAATATATCCAAAGTTCATTGAAAGATTTTGTTAGATTTGAATAATCCCCCTTTGTCCCCCTTTAGGAAAGGGGGAAATTAGTAATTTAATAATAAATTTCTTTATCAAATTATAAAATGACCGATAAACATATAGAGAAGTGGGATACATTAGAAAAAAGAAAAGTTGATAATTTCAAGATATTCGACCTGTCATGGATAAGACGCAGGCATCCCGATACCGGTAAAGAAGGAGAATTTGTCGTACTGAATTCTCCAAGATGGGTGAATATAATTCCGATAACTAAAGATAAGAAGGTAGTATTAATAGAACAGTACAGACAAGGCACAGATGAAATTACACTCGAAGTGCCGGGAGGATTAGTAGAACCTGATGAGGAACCCTGCGTAGCGGGAGAGAGGGAATGCAGGGAAGAAACAGGATATGAAGGAAACGGAAACGCTGTTTTGCTTGGAGAAAATCTTCCGAATCCTGCATTTTTGAATAATAAGTGTTTTTCTTATGTTTGGTTCGACTGCGAATTGAAATTTGAACAGAAACTTGACAGGCATGAAGATATAAGGGTGATTGAAGTACCAATAAATGAGATTAGGACTATGATTTTAGACGGAAGAATCAGGCATTCCCTGGTTCTGACAGCGTTCTTTTTTTATTCGATGAAGTATGGGTTGTAAACAACCCCCTGAATCCCCCTTTATTAAGTGGGAAAGAGGGTTTCTCCCTTTATTAAAGGGAGATAAAAGAGGGATTTTTTAATAGAAATTATCCATTTTATTCATTAAGGATATATTAAATTAGTAATCCCCCTGAATCCCCCCTTCGACTTCGCTCAGGACGGGCTCTTTAGAAAAGGGGGAAAGTAGATAAGGTTGTCATTCTGAACTTGGTTCAGAATCCATAAATAAAAAAACAACCCCCTGAATCCCCCTTTATTAAGTGGGAAAGAGGGTTTCTCCCTTTATTAAAGGGAGATAAAAGAGGGATTTTTTAATAGAAATTATCCATTTTATTCATTAAGGATATATTAAATTAGTAATCCCCCTGAATCCCCCCTTCGACTTCGCTCAGGACGGGCTCTTTAGAAAAGGGGGAAAGTAGATAAGGTTGTCATTCTGAACTTGGTTCAGAATCCATAAATAAAAAAACAACCCCCTGAATCCCCCTTTATTAAGGGGGAATAAATTGAAAAAAAGATAATGATAAAATAAAGGAAATATGGGAAAAATAATTGCGATAGCTAATCAAAAAGGCGGCGTTGGTAAAACTACAACGGGAGTTAATCTTGCGGCATCTCTTGCGGCACAGGATTTTTCGGTATTACTTGTTGATATTGACCCTCAGTCCAATACTACAAACGGAGTCGGAATTGAATCGAGAGAATTAGATGTTTCAATTTATGAAGTTCTTACAAACGGAGTTTCAATCAAAGATGCGATTGTTGAGACAAATATGCCTAATCTGAAAATACTGCCATCGCACATTAATCTTGTTGGTGCGGAAATCGAGATGGTGAACAGGTCAAACCGTGAGCTTGTGCTGAAAAATATTCTCGATAATATTAAAAATGATTATCAGTTTATTATCATTGACTGTCCCCCGTCGCTTGGGCTGCTCACTCTGAATGCACTCACTGCGGCTGATTCGGTGCTGATTCCGGTTCAATGCGAATATTATGCACTCGAGGGATTGGGACAGCTTCTGAATACAATTTCTATTGTTAGGTACAGGCTCAATCAAAGGCTGACCATCGAGGGAGTATTGCTCACTATGTTCGACTCGAGGCTGAGGCTATCGAACCAGGTGGTTGATGAAGTTAAAAAGCATTTTGAAGATAAAGTATTCAAAACGATTATTACGAGAAATGTAAGGCTGTCGGAGGCACCGAGCCACGGTAAGCCTGCGATACTGTATGACGCTTTCAGTTCAGGAGCCAAGAATTATATTGACCTGTCGAAAGAAGTCATAGAAAGAAACAGAAAATTTCTTAATTTATAGAATGTTACTAAAATTATCATAGAGAAGAAAATGTCAAAATCTGCAAAACCAACCGGCTTAGGAAAAGGATTAGGTGCCTTGCTTCCGTCTATTCAATATACAGATAAAGGTTTTAAATTCACAGATGAAGGACAAGATGAGGAAAGGCAGGGTAATTTTGTTTTAGTTGAAGCTTCGAAAATCAATTATAATCCCTACCAGCCGCGTAAGGATTTTGACAAAGAATCTTTGGAAGGACTGAAAAATTCCATACTCGAGCATGGCTTGCTTAATCCGATTACAGTGCGTAAATCTGTTAATGGTTATGAGTTGATTGCAGGTGAAAGACGGCTCAGGGCAATGATGGCAGGAGGTATGCTGAAAGTTCCGGCTATCGTCCTGGAAGTTGACCAGGGAACAGATTCAATCGTACTCGCACTAATAGAAAATGTTCAAAGAGAAGACCTGAATCCGATTGAAACGGCTTATGGATATAAATCCCTGATGGACGAGTGTCAGCTTACACAGGAAGAAGTAGCCTCAAAAGTAGGCAAAGATAGGTCAACGATTACAAACTTTTTGCGACTGATTCGCCTGCCCGAAGATATACAGGAAAGCATTCGCAAAAGAGAACTTTCGATGGGACATGCCCGCGCTTTGCTTGGACTGTCTAATACAAAGAAAATGTCACTCGTATGGAAGCAAATACTTGAAAAAGGCTTATCCGTCAGAGATACGGAAACTATGGTCAGGGATGTAGAATCGGGAAAAGTCTTAATCGGTAAAAATGGAGTCAGCAAAGGCGATGAAACAAAAGAAGCTGAGAAGAAGTCCAAAGTCAGCCCCGAAGTAGCAATCATACTCAGGGAGCAGGAGGATAAGCTGAGGCATCTCTACGGCACTGAAGTTAAAATCCACACAAAGACAAAGGAAAGCGGCTCGATTGAATTTGATTTCTACTCCAGCGATGACCTCGATAGATTGCTCGAATTGTTTTCGTCAATCGAGGAGAAGTGAAAATAATTACTAATTACTAATGACTAATGACTTTGTAACTTTTGACTTTATACCTTATAACTTATTTGCTATGACTGACACTTCGCCTGAATTTGAAAAATTTTATCGTGAAAAGATGATGAGCCTTACTTCTGACGAAAGAATCAGAATCGGCTTGAGCATGAATGAGACTGCACGCAATATTGTCTGGTCATCCATTCCAAAAGACCTGCCCGAAGAAGAACGCAGGGTGCAATTCTTTCTGAGATATTACAAAAACGATTTCACCGAAAAGCAGAAGAATGTGATAATAGAAGGGATAAGAAAAGGAAAATAAACTAAATCATAGCAATAAAACCAAACCTTATGTTTTGCTTGTATTGCAGTTCGAGCTTTTGCTTTTCATCATAAATGAAATCCTATAATTAAAGAGAATATCAATCAAATTTTATAAGTTTCATTACATCAATTGAACTATTAGGTATTTGATTCGAACTATATATTAACTTTTTGTTTTGTATTATAACCAAATAAGGTAGCTTTTTAATATTAAAAATTTTTGATAGAAATTTTATCTGTTTAGTATAAAGAATATTATTACCATAAGCCTTTCGTAACTTTTCACGATTTATTTCAGATACAACAATATCTTTATGATTAATTATTTTCAATTTCACAATATTACTAAGAAGCTCAGTAGATTTAATGTTGCAAGCCGGACATTCATCATCATAAAAGAATAAAAATAAAACAGTATCTTTCGTGAAAGAAGGATAAATAATATTTTTATCAGTAATAATGTGAAATTCTGGTATTGATGGAAATTCTTTGTATAAACCTATTTTATTTTTATTTAAAAATTCAGATATGGTAATTTTGCTTTTGCCTTTTTTAATTCTTAGTATTTGATAATCAGTAAAAACAGTAGGAGCAAAAGGACTTTTCATTTTAAAAGCCAATATCAGGAATTTTTCAGATGAGTCAAGATTTTTCTGTTTTATATATATTTTTGTTAATTCTATACATGAAAGCGATATAGGTCCCTTATTCATGAAATTATTGATTGAGCATGATATAACTTTTTTAAATTGACTGATACTATTAGCAGTATCATTAATTAACAAATAAGTTTTACCAAGATTAAAGATCATTGAAGAATAATTACCTGAAGATTCTATTAAATCAGGATGTAATTCAAATTTATTTGAAAATTTCACAGAATTTTCAAAAAATTCTATACCTCTTATAAGTATGGAAATTGAGTATTCATTATTTCTTAGATAGTTTAATACTTTAAATATAATTACAAAAGCATCATGTACAGATAAAATTTCTTCTTTGTTTTCCGGAAAGTTAACTTTATTAAATTTATTAAATAATTTATTGATTATTGGTTCGAAATAACTTATATTTTTAGTTAATGAAATACTGTCAACCCTCCTTAAAACACTGACTAAATCACAATAAAATATAGATTGATTTTCTATTTCAAGAAATGAATTTAATGCTTTTATATGAATTGAATCTAAATCATTTTTTAATCCAATAGTTTCGTCTTTAGATAATGCATTAAACACATATTTTAATGAGTTAAAAAATGGATATATTGTACTATCACTCAAAATATTTAACTTCCCATTTATTATTTTCTTACAAGTATCTAATATAATATTTACTCTGTGAAATTCATTTATAAAAGTTAAAGGCTTCAGTAATGCAGAATAGCCAATCAATCTTTCGATTTTTGTGAATTTATTATTCTTGTTTAATACGACCATCAAGCTATCTACTCTATGGATTATATCCTCAATTGGAACATCATTTGTTAATAATAGTGATAGAAAATCACCCCATCTTGTTAAATCATTTGGATACAATATTTCATCTTCTTTAAATAATTCCATACATTCTTTATATGACCTTGAATACCACATCAATAAAGGAAGTGTACCCTGTGGCGGTTCACCATTCTTTAATACTGGGAAATATGATTCATATAGGTTGGATGAATCTTTTATCTGAATAATAATAAAATGGCTTCGATCAGGAATAGTAAAATATGCTTGATATTTTCCTTTATAGTTATTCAAATTCAATGTATATGGAATATTTAAATCATAGTAACAAATTGTAATGTTTGCTTTTATATATTTTGAGTTTCTTATGATTTTTGGATAATATGTCAATTCGATTGATTCTCCTGTTTTGGGTATGCCCTTGGTTATTTTTATTTCATCACTGGAAATATAAAACTTTTTATAATAACCTCTATCATTATTACAAAAAGTTAACAATAATATAAATAAGAATGATATAATAATTTTAATGTTCATAAATCACTTTTAAATTAAAGGATTGCTTATTAGGCAACCCTTGTTAAAAAATTTTAATAAGTAATTGAGAAATCAATTTGATAAAGGGGTGGCAACTCACCTTCAGGTGTATTCTCATCAATAAGATTTCTACCATATTGTTCAGTATTACACTCTGCACAAGGATCTATCATACCTTCATACACTGCCCTCCATGACCATGGGCTACAACCAACAAAACCACAAGGCTTACATTGATAGTTTGAACCTCCCCACTCGTCTTCCCACATAAACTCCCAACAACCCATCTTAACACCAGGACCATGTCTTACAATCCATTCTTTAGTGATAGTCATTGATATTGCAGAAAATGATAACAGCACAAATGTGAAAATCAACCAAAACAAATAAATTTTCGTTTTCATTATAAATCCTCCCTACAAATTTTGCTTTTCTTATCAAAAAGCATATTTTTGAATACCTGCTTGAATTGCATTTAACTATTTTATTCAAGCAGTACACGTGGACTAATGAGTGCGAGCTTGTTAGTCCTTTTTTATTTGCTAACGCTCATCAATTGATATATCCTACTGCCACTGCTGTTTTGAATTGTTTTTATTCTTGCCTCCTTTTTTTTATTTCTAAATATTTTTATAATTACACAGTGCCTCTATATATATAACAAATGAAAAATGGAAAAAGTATCATTTATTATAAATTATTTTTTTTAGCGTCTTTGTAAGTCCTTTAAAATAACAAAACATTTTTTTTAATTTATTTTAATTTTTTTCTTCCTCTCTTTTTTCGGGGGGGGGGGATTGCCGGTGAGTAATGCAATAGCCATTTCTTTTGCTTTGACTAACCTTCTGATTATAGTAATTCGGCTGACATGGAAATGCTCTGCAATATTTTCAAGTTTATGGTTAGAATAATGCATTAATAACAGTGTAAAAAATTCACTGGGCATTGCTTTTTTCAATAATTCCAAATCGAGGTTTTTTTCTATGTCATCAATTTGATTGTTGCACATTTTCATATCTATAAATTCTAAAGGCTTCATACCCGCATCTGCGGCTGTTTCTTCGAGAGATACGAGTTTTTTATTTCTTTTAATTATGTTTTTTATTTTATTGTTGCAAGATTTATAGAGTAATCGGTATAAATCACTATCATCCTTGCATTTTAAATAGATGTCATGTCTGAGAATGTTCCAAAATATTATGTTGCAAGCCACCACAATTTCATCATCAGGCAGAAATGAATATTTGTTCTTTAACGCTGATTTAACATCAGGTAAAAGATTTACTAAAATATAGGTGTTATTTATGATTAACGCTACATCCATAAAATTTTAAAAAAGTATTTTAAAATTGCACATCGTATATCTATAAGACACAAAAAAAGGGAAAATGTTACAGCACTTTAAAAAAATCAATTATTTTCTAATTAATTAAAACATTTCATATATTTTTGTGAATACATTAATAGGGGCATTTAACCATATCAACGAAATATTTTTTTATGGATGCTAACAAAGAACTAATTGACAAGAAGATTCAAAAGCTGAGAGAAATTCAGGATAAAGCAGTTCTCGGCGGCGGCAAGAAAAGAATTGACGACCAGCATGCAAAAGGCAAGCTGACTGCACGTGAGCGGCTCGACCTTATGCTCGACAAAGGTTCTTTCCGCGAGATTGACCGCCTTGTCCATCATCATTCACACGAATTCGGACTGAATAAAACCGTGTTCTTCGGCGACGGTGTCGTTACAGGGCATGGCGAAATCAACGGTCAGAAGGTATTTGTCTTTTCCCAGGATTTCACCGTACTCGGAGGAAGCCTTGCGGAAGAGCATGGAAAGAAAATCTGCAAGGTTATGGAAATGGCTATGAAGAGCGGCTTGCCTGTGATTGGGCTGAATGATTCGGGCGGTGCGCGTGTGCAGGAAGGTGTGATTTCACTTGGTGCATATGCAGATATTTTCCTTTTGAATACTCTTGCATCGGGTGTTGTCCCTCAGATTTCGGTTGTGATGGGTCCATGTGCGGGTGGTGCAGTCTATTCTCCTGCGATTACCGATTTTATTATTATGGTGAGAAAAACTTCGTACATGTTTGTTACGGGTCCTAAAGTTGTTAAAACAGTTACACATGAAGACCTGACATCTGATGAACTCGGCGGTGCGGATGTACATGCATCCAAGAGCGGTGTGGCTCACTTCGTTGCCGACAATGACATGGAAGCGATGGAAATTGTGAAGAAGCTTATGTCGTTTATTCCTGCAAACAATGCCGAGGAGCCTCCTTATATTCCGAACGATGACCCGTTAGACAGGGCTGACGAAGACTTGACATATATCATTCCTGCAAATCCGAATCAACCGTATGACATGAAGGAAATCATACGCAAAGTTGCTGATAAGAGCGAGTTCCTCGAAGTGCACAAAGATTGGGCAATGAACATCATCGTTGGATTCATCAGGCTCGGAGGCAGGTCAATCGGTGTGATTGCGAACCAGCCTGCAATCATGGCGGGAGTGCTCGACATCAATTCATCACGCAAGGCAGGGCGTTTCATCCGCTTCTGCGATGCATTCAACATACCTATACTCACATTCGAAGATGTCCCCGGATTTATGCCCGGTGCCGACCAGGAGTGGGGAGGCATTATTGCCAATGGTGCGAAACTGCTTTATGCCTACTGCGAGGCGACTGTGCCTAAGGTTACGGTGATAACGCGCAAGGCTTACGGCGGAGCTTACGATGTGATGAACAGCAAGCATGTGCGGGGCGATTTGAACTTTGCCTGGCCCACTGCGGAGCTTGCGGTGATGGGTGCCAAGGGTGCTGTGGAAATTATTTTCAAGAAGGAAATCGAATCGGCCGAAGAAAGCGAGCAAAGGGAAACTGAACTTATTAATGAGTTCAACGAAAAGTTTGCGAATCCTTATATTGCGGCTTCCTACGGATATATTGACGAGGTAATCGAGCCGAAGTTTACACGTCAGAGATTGATTGAAGCATTCTCACTGCTTGAGAACAAGGTGGATAAAAATCCTCCGCGTAAGCACGGGAATATACCGTTGTGATGAGGAGGAATAAATAATTAAAATTTTTATTAAACCTTTGCTAATTCCTGTTCTCCGTTCTGATCATCAACAATAGAAGTATTATCTCCAATATATTTCGAAGGAATAGATTTTGTTGTTCTAGCTCCCAATTCTTTTAATTGCTCAATCCTGCCGATAATTGTTGATCCCTTTTGAGGAGAATCTTTTAATTTACTCATAGCACTATGATAACTTTTTGAAATATTATTTATATTATCATTTATTTTTTCCATATCACTTATAAAATCTACAAACTTATCATATAAAGCACCTCCAATCCTCGCAATCTCTAATACATTTTGTTTTTGATTTTCTTGTGTCCAAATAAATTTAATTGTTCTTAATGTTGCTAAAAGAATTGATGTAGATACAAGAATAATATCATTTTTATAAGCTCTTTCATATAAGTTTTTATCTTCATTTAAAGCTAATAAGAAAGCTGGTTCAATAGGAATATACATTAAAACATAATCTGGTTGATTTATTTGATATAATTTATGATACTCTTTCTGTGCTAGTTCTTTAATATGATTTTCAATACTTTTAATATGTTCCTTTAAATATTTTTGTTTTTCCATTTCGTCATCTGTTTCATAATAATTTTCATACGCTGATATTGAAACTTTAGAATCAATTATTAAACATTTCCCATCTGGTAATTTTATTATATAATCAGGAATTAATGTTTTATCTTCTTCATCTTTAAAATGAGCTTGTTTCAAATAATGAATATCTACTTTTAATCCCATATTTTCAAATAATTTTTCTAATTGATCTTCACCCCACCTACCAATTTTTTGCCCATCACCTGTTAATGCATTTGCTAAATAATTGGCATCCTTACTTATTTCTCTAGCTTGTTCAATTAATAAACTAATTTGTGTTTTTAAAGATGCAACATCTTTTGCTTCTTCATTAAATTTACTATCAATTAAAGTATTAAGTAAATCAATTTTCCCTTTAAATGGTGTTAATATGTGCTCAATATTAGTTATACCAGTAGTCTCAAATTCCTCGCTTTTTTTCTTTAAAATATTATTAGCTAAAATTTCAAAAGCATCCTTAAAATTATCTTCAGCTTTTAGAAGAGTTTGGATTTTTTCTTCATATATATCTTTATCCTTAGTCAATTCTAGATTTAGTACATCAATTTTGGATTTTTGTTTAAACCAAATAATAATACCACCTATTATCAAGCCAAATAAAAATGCAACTATTATTATAATTTCATTCATAATTATTCTCCAAATAATCTTAATAATTATTATTATTAAAAATCATAATTAACTTCGCATGTACAACCAATATGATGAGGAACTTTAGGATATCTATTTATCGGATATTTCTTTTCTGTATCTTTTATACAACACGGACAAATTGCATCGTAATTTTGAATCTTCCAATTTTCTTTTATCCATCCCTCCTTCAATTCTTTTACATGTTCATCAAAATCCTTTTTTGCTTTATATGATCTTTCATAAGTATCGAGTATAATTTCTGCAATTATTTCAGCATACTCCCATGATTCTTTAATTTTATCCAAGTTATAAGGTTTTAAATCTTCGGGTAATTGAACTAATTGAAATAATTCTCTGAATGATAAATTTTTACTTAATAATTCCCATGCATCTTCTTGTTTTACGAATAATTCTATTCCCTGTGCTTTCCTTGTTATTTTTTTATCAATTCTACCTTTTAAAATTTCATTCATTTCATTTAATGTTAAAACATTAATTATATCTTCAATAGGAATTTCTTTCCCTCTTCTTGCTAAACCTAATTCTACAAGTTTTTCAAATTTCTGTCTTCCCCAAGAATCTGCATTTAACTTATGTACTTTTATACCACTATGAAAATAACTTAAATAAAATTCAAAATTCTCCATTCCAAATCTTTCTATAAATATATCATCAATTGTAAAATCAGTAATTGATGTAGTTAACAAAGAAATAATTTTTTTTGTTGGAATTACTTCTAACTTATTAATTGCCTGATTTTGAAATTCAATTAATAAATCTTCTTTGTCCATATCTGATGATATTGCCCATTCTTTTGAAATATTAATTAGTTCATTTATTGAATTATCATAAATAGGTTTATATTCTAGAATATAATTTTCAATTTCTTTGCATCGCAGATTTGTCTTGGCAACAATGATTTTCACTTCATTTACTAAATCCCATTTACCTACAATAAATACTTTATCTAATGTGTTTTTCAATTTCTTAACTTCTTCATAACTAATATTTATTATATTAATATGATAATGGCTTTTATCATTAATTAAATAACTTCCATCTGGATTTATCACAATGTCACCAGTATCAAAAACTTCTTCTTTATCTGTTGTTACCTCAATTTTTATTGGAGAATCCTGAATCGGATATTGTTGGGCTTCTTTTTTTTTCTTATTTTTTTTATTGATTAAATATATCAAAGCAGCAAATAAAGATATTACAAGGATTAATATAAATACTTCCATAAAGCTCCTGTAGATGTTAGATAAAATTTATTTTCAATAAGTTCTACTTATTGCTTAATTCTTATTTCTATTAACAACAATATTAAGTATTTTCTAATTTACACAAAATCTCATTCTCTGTCAATTTAATTTTACACAACATTATTCACTTAAAACTTAACACTCAACACTCAAAACATTTGTAAACGCTGTATCAGACTGGCTTTAAGGGTTTTCTATAAATAATCAACTAAGCGGAAAATGAATTGGCATATTTTTTCCTTTCTTGTGTTAAAATGTTTCCATAAAAGAAGGAGGCAGGCAAAGAGAGAAAAGACAAGCAAAACAAGATGAGCAGCATCACAAAGCCACATCGCTCCCATGCTGTTCGAGCAACAAAAGCCGGATTATGTCAGAGGTATATTACACAAGTAAACTTTGACGAGCATTAATAAAAAAAATAGGCTGACTGAGAAAATCTTGTTCAACAAATCACAGTGAAGGGAGGCTTCGATGAAAGCAAAAATATTCTGGATAATACCGACAATACTGCTCATTAACCTGTTGACTTATAAATTAACAATCCAGAAAGCCAATAAGGAAGCTTTAATAAAACCTCCAAATATATTTTATACATTGAATGCAAAAAATCTTGCATCAAGATTGAATTTATCTTTCATTCCCATTGTAAGGACTGATGAATCCTTGGTACAGATAATAAAAGAAAAACCCTTCTCAATTTCAAGAAGCAGTAAGAATAACATTTATAAATTTTATAATAAAGTCGGATATACACGTGAAGATTGCGATAGATTCATAGTAGAAGCTGATAAATATATTAAAGAAGGAAAACTTACATATTTGGATTTGTTTGGAGTATTTAATATGGATGCATGGGGGGAAAATCACTATAACAAGGGAATTCGTGAGGGTAAAAAAATAATGTTACCTGAAAATTTAAAGGGTAAAAACGTGGCTCAGATTGTGATTGATTCATTTGATACAAAAAACACATGCCAGTATTTCAATGCTCACAAATCTTATTTGCTAAAATCTTATGACGAAGCCATTGCAATGGGATTATTCAAGGATTATTATTGCAGTAATATATTCTGTAATGAATTAGGGTATATTTTTTTCAAGCTTGAAGACTATTATTTCAATCCTGAATTGAGATTCAGAAAGGATAAAATTTTAAGATGGGATGTTGATGAACGGAATATCTCAATGGATGAAACTAAAAAAGGAGAATAGAATTATTGTCAGGAGTAACTCCTGGCATAGTTATTAGGAAATATTGATGTAAGAAGAATCTAAAATTCCCCTGAATCCCCCTTTGAAAAAGGGGGAAAGATGCTTCGACTACCCTCAGCATGACAATTTTAAAATTCTATTCCTCAAAGACCCAGATTTCTTTTCCATGTTTGTTGATGTATTTTGCCTTGCCCAGCTTGCGGTTTTAGCGGTATATAATAAATTTATATCTTGCCGAATAATTTTTGTCCGATTTTATTGTCAGGATATAAGCTCCATTAGATAAATTTGAAACGTCAAGAGTGAATGACCTGCTATCCTTTTTTATAATGATATTTTCATTGTGTACCCTGTTGCCCATCACATCCCAGATTTCAACGGTAATTGCCTGTTCATCGGGAATTAAAACCTCGATGTTCAAATGGCCTGAATTGATAACAGATTCATCAATGCTTGTCTTCAGGTTGTTTACAAGCTTAAGAAAGAAGCCGCCTGTGGGAGGACAGATATTCAATGCTTTTAGTGAGCCGTCAATCCTGCTTACATTGACAACTTTACTTGTTACAGGATTGAATTCTGTTATGAAGAGTCCTGTGGAATCGGGATAGGATTTAAGCACCATACCCTCAATAAAAATTATATTACCGGGTTCCTGGAAAAGCAGTTCGGAAAATTGTTTCTCGACCGACACCTTCAATGTATCAGGATAATAAAAATAGTTAACAGCCTGTCTTGTGTTTTTAAATTTTGCAAGTACCCTCGATGGATAGAATAACATTTTATCAAATGATAATGCGAAATCGAGACGGCCAGGTTTTACTCTTGGTAAAGCATCGAGCAGTTCGACTTCAAGCGTGATTGTGTCACCCGGCTCCGCCCTGTAGTTGCCGATTTTCACCGATGTATTATAAACTTCCGGCGGTACATTTCCACTCAGTTCGACATAGCCCGTATCAATGCAGACTGATTCCTCGATAACCTCAAACCGGCATTGTTCAGCACCTTCTTTTTGGGCTGTAAATGTTACAGGAACTCGGAGAGAACCATTTGGAGCAAGGACAACCGGAAATTGAGCATCAAACCTGAATTGCGATGAAGAAGGCACAATCGCAAGACCGGTTATACTCTTATCGTAATTGCTCTCATTTTTTATGTCAATATATTTCAGAACAGAATCATCAATCCAGACATTGCCGAAATCATGGCTCAATGGTTCTATTGTTAATCTTGGCCTAATGATATTTACTGCCGCATCAACAGTGTGAGTGTTCAGACAAACTGTGCTTGTGAGAATAAATTTTTCATTGAATGTTCCTTCTACATTAAACTTTGAAGGAATAAGCAAAACAGAAATCAAAGCACTGTCACCCGATTGAACTGCAATATTTGCTGATGGAATAATTTCAAATCCCGGTTGATTTATAGTTCTGCCGATAGTAAGTGAATCAGCAAGAGTGCCTGTGTTTTTAATATAAAATGTTTTAACAATTGTATCATTGCAGGGCTCGACATTTGAATAGTCAAAGTTGACAGCATCGGGCTTTGTTTGAACAGTCCTGAATTCTCCGGACAAAGGCAGATTAATTGACAATCCTCTCAGATTTTTTGAATCAATCACAAGGGTTCCTGTAAAAAGTCCTTCAATGGAAGAATCATATGCTATAATATAATTTTCAACTGAACCTGAAGGCATGATGTGAGGTAGAACAGGCATATTAACAATACTGAAAGGCAAACCTGAAGGCCGTATCTCAAGAATGGTTAACGTATCCTCAATAGAACCTGCATTTGTAATTGTAATGGTATCGTATATAATACCTGCAGTGCATTTACTATACCCAAAACCTACCGAATCGGCAGAAGTCAAAAGCCAGACACTGTGACTCAATATATTAACAGGCAGACTTGTTTCCATCGGGCAATAACTATCGAGACTGAATACCAGCCTGCTGTTCAGAACAGTGTCTTTGGTTGAGATGAAATCAAAAGTAAAAACCACGCTATCGCCTGCTATTATGCTATATGGCAGTGTCGGAGATGTATTAATTGTCCAATCGAGTTGTGTAGGATTCAATTTAATATCAGTGATACTCATTGGAATATTGCCAAAAGCATGAACGGTTACGGCTTTCCTCAAAGGCAGGCCTGTTTGAATCACACCTGTAATTGAATCGGGTTCAGCAGTGATGTATGAATCAACGCAGTTTGCATTAACAATAATCTTCATCAGTTCATTACATGGCAGGGTGCTGATATAAATTGTATCATCGTATTGTCGTGTAGTATCAGGTTTAAATATGATACGGCAATTAACCGAATCATTTGTTTTTATCTGGAATGGGAATGATTGCCCCTGGACAGATATTCTATAAACACTGTTATCATATATTGGATTTTGCAATGTTGCTGTTAAATCACCTTTGTTTTTCACCGGTACATTTAGTATGACAGAATCTCCAAGGCAAATATCCCCCAGCACAAAAACAGTATCTTTTGGTTTAACATCAGTCGAGGTAACGATACCGTTAAATGAGATATAAAATGGATTCTTTCTCCCACGAATCGAAGTTGAATCATTATTAATCAGGTTTAACACGGCACTATGTGAACCGCTTATCGGGGGGTCAAATTTTATAATCAATGAATCAGCTTCAAATGGATTAATCTTTAAGGGTAAGGCTCTGCCACTAATCCAGCCTATATACGAAAAAGCAGTGTTTGCGGAATTAAAATTATAATCCGAAATAATCAGTTCGCTGTTACCTGTATTAAAAACAGGTATTGTATCAAATTCTGATAATTTGCAATTTAGGTTAAACATAATTCTGTCTTCTGCAGTTATTATCGGCGAAACTCCATAAGCTCTCACTGTGATGAATGTATCTTTTGAGCAGGGCGACAGTGTAAATCTAAACCGGGATGTAAACCACCCTGTATCGGAAGGAGAAGCAGAAAAATTAGTATATACGCCACTGGAATAAACATTTATCGGGAGCGGTGATTCCGATACTATTTCATAACTTCCCTCTACTTTTTGAATTGTAATAATTGAGTTATCAGGACTGGAAGCAGTCCATTGCAATGAATCAACCGTATTCATGCCGCAATAAGCGGGATTAATTTCGAGTAAAGAGTCTTCGGGAATAGCAGTATTTTCTTTGGCATCGCCAAGAAGGTCTATTGTGAAATTATTTCCACCAATAACATTTATACCAAGCTTAGCATTTTTATTATCACCTGCCTTCAGAGGCATGAAACGCACAATAATCATTTGTGAATCACATGCAGGCAGGGCAAAACCTCCGGGAGGATATACAATAGTGAAATCCTCGAAATTAACACCATAAATGTTTGTTGCTGCCATCACAGCATTATTGAAAGAATGATTCTTGACCCATAAAGTGTCATACATTGAACCCGGGATGCAGACATCGCCATAAACCATGTTCATTTTAGTAACAACCTGATTGTCGGGGCCTATGTAATAAACTCCTTCGCCGACTACCCATCCTTCGTTTGGAGTTATGAACCATAAATCATCGAGGTGCCCTCTGTCAATTCCGCAGTTACGCTTTATCCAAGTCTGTCCGCCATCTGTTGTATAATAAACTTCACGGTTATAGCCACAAACCCAGCCTGTTCTTTGGTCGATGAGAAAAGCACCGAACATTGGAATACCTGTTGTATAACTATTCCAGGTTGATCCGTTATCTGTCGAGAAGTGCATACCGCCATTGTTTCCTGCACCAATACATGTTGTCCCTCCAAAAGGGACAAGAAAGGAATTGCCGACATTTGTTATTTCTTCCTGCCAGTATTCAGGACCTGATAAACTATGAATTTGCCAGTTTGCACCGCCATTTGTTGTTATCCAGATTTTTCCACTGCTCGACGCATACCCAAGCCCATTTGAGGAATAAAGTATTACATCAGCCATACCGCTGTTTGGTACCGAATCCGTATAAAGAGACCAATTAGCTCCTCCATCCGTTGTAAGAAAGAACTTTTGTATTCCATCACATCCGCCGCCAACTGTAACACCATAAAGCGGATCAACAAAGTAATTACCCCAAAGCAACCCGGCATTGGGAGGTGTAATATCAACCCATGATACACCGCCATTTGTTGATTTGAATATACCATCCATTCCGGAAGTATAGCCAACTGTTGTTGATGAAAAATGTACACTTTCAAGCTGGTTGGCAAATGGGACAACTGCCCCTGCCCAGGTTTTACCTCTGTCTGTTGTTCTTAATACCTGTCCGCTAAACCCGCAAATCCAACCGTAATTAGGATTAGAAGGTAAAAAGTAAACATCCAGCCAATAGTTAAAACTGTAGGGTGGAGGTATAGAACTTACTTTATTCCATGACTGCGAATAAGAAGCCAGAGGAAGAAAAGTTAAAATTAATATTTTTATAATCGAGTATAAATTTCTCATAAAAATTGATTTAACTTTATTTTCATTTTAACAGTCATGAACTTTAACTCACAGAGTTTAAATTCTCCTATATCATTACGTCAGACGATTAATGTATAACTTTCTTATTTGAAAACAAAATATTTTTTTTTACAATTTTATGTAGAAAAAATTAATAAAAAGAATGGAAGTGTACCAATAATTGAAGTTACTATTCGTTTAAACTTTGAATTTATAAAAAAAAGGGGGTTGATAAATACAATAATAGTAATTCAATAAATATAAGCCATATTAATGGGAGTTGGCATGATTATGTTTTTTACTTCAAGTTTATTCAGGCATATTAGATTTACATCATATATTATACTTTTACTAATTGCTGCATTTTTTATTTCAAATGCTGCATATCTACGTAATGTTCCACAAACTATAACTCAACCTGATGGAACAATTATCCATTGCTTTGCAAGCGGGGATGAGCATTACAACTGGCTGCATGACAAAGATGGCTATACTATTTTGGCTGACCCTAAAACAGGATACTATGTTTATGCCGAAAAAATCAATGGAGAACTTGTCTCGAGCAAGAAAATCGTGGGGACGGTTGACCCAAACACACTTGGGATTGATAAATGGATGACAATAGCTCCCGAAAAAATTTATGAAAAGGCTAAACAATTTCATCAGGCTGCACAAAAACCCGGGAAAAAAGATAAATCCGAAACCATACAAGTCAGCGGCACTATTAATAACATTGTAATTTTCATCAGGTTCAATGGTGAGTCTGAGTTTACAGACCCAGTCAGCACTTATACAAATATGTTCAATTCAACAGGCAGTGCTTCGATGAAAAGCTATTACCTCGAAGCCTCTTACAATGCCTTAACTATTAATTCAACATTTTACCCGATACCAGGTGCTACAGTACTATCATTTCAGGACAGCCACGTCAGGAATTATTATAAACCTTACCACTCCGTCAACAATCCTATAGGTTATACCAGCAGTAATGAAAGGACAAATAGGGAACATACACTGCTGAAAAACGCTGTAGATGCCGTTAAATCTCAGATACCTTCCGGGCTCAACATTGATTATGATGGCAATGGGTTTGTTGATAATGTCTGTTTTATTGTTTATGGTGCGCCAGGTGGATGGTCTGACCTGCTCTGGCCCCATCAATGGGATTTATTTTCCTACAATGTTACGATTAACAGTAAAGTAGTATGGAAATATAATTTCCAGCTTCAAACTGTTGTTGATGCGGGTGTTTTGAGCCATGAGATATTCCATACATTCGGAGCTCCGGATTTATATCATTATGGATATGACGGAAAGACTCCGGTTGGGTATTGGGATTTGATGGAATATGATATGGACCCGCCCCAACATATGGGAGCCTTTATGAAATATAAATATGGGAATTGGATTACTTCAATTCCGCTGATTTCTACATCAGGCACATATCAGTTAAATCCTCTAACATCGGCTACAAATAATTGCTATAGAATTAATTCTCCTAATGCGGCTACTGAATATTTTGTCGTTGAATACAGGAGAAAAACGGGAACTTTTGAGAGTTCGGTTCCCGGTTCGGGCTTGCTCGTATATAGGATTAAGACAGACTGCGGCAATGGCAACTCAGATGGCCCTCCCGACGAAGTTTATATTTACAGATTGGATGGTACACCGAGTGCAAATGGAAATATAAGCCAGGCACACTACAGTGCGGATGTAGGAAGGACTGCCATAAACGATGAAACGAATCCATCCTGCTTCCTGTACAATGGTTCCGAAGGCGGTTTAATTCTGTATGACGTAAGCTCTGCAGGTGCAACCATATCATTTAAAATCGGATTCGGAGTGTTGCCTCCGATTCTTAAATTACCCGCTAATGGTGCCGATGGTATAACGACTACTCCCCTTTTGGTATGGTACAGAAGCACAGATGCATTAACCTACGATTTACAGATTTCAACCCAAGCGGATTTTTTTGCCCCATTATTAAATTTGTCCGGTTTGACCGATACAACTTACCAGATTGTAACCCCTCTGTCTCATGGAATCAGGTATTATTGGCGTATCAAAACCCATACTGCTATAGATACCAGTAGCTGGTCATCTGCATGGGATTTCCGCATCATACTCGATAGCCCGGTTCTTGTCTCACCGTTAAATAATTCACATTCTCTGGATACAAGCCTGACTCTAAGCTGGTCTTCGGTTTACGGAGCCGATACATATGGGTTGCAGGTTTCAAACACTGCCGACTTCTCGAATATCATAAAGAATATATCAAATGTAGTTGGAACAACTTATGATGTTGATGGTTTGAGTTACAGCACTCGGTATTATTGGCGTCTTAATGCATCTAATCCCGGTGGTACGAGCCAATGGTCAAATGCATGGAATTTTTCTACAATAGTTGGGCCACCGACTTTGTACTCGCCTTCAAACCATGAAAAAAGAGTTTCCGAAAGCGGTTACGTAACCTGGAACAATAACCCAATAGCTGTTAGCTACAGAGTGCAAATATCGGGATTCCCGGACTTTTCGGTTAACATATATGACCAGTCGAATGTTTCGGATACATTCTTTTTATATCAAGGTTTTGAATTTGGTACGGTATATTTTTGGAGAGTGAGTTCTACAAGCATATATGATGCAAGTAATTGGTCGCCTCGATGGGACTTCACAACGATTCTCGGAGCTCCCATTCTTCTTTCACCTGCTAATCATTCAACGGGAGTATCGGACAGCGGCTCTTTCCAATGGCTGGGTGTTAATCAGGCACAGACTTATAATTTACAGGTTTCTGCCGATTCTACATTTAGTTCCACTACGATTGACCAGACAGGGATTTCAGGTATAAATCAAAGTTACAGCGGATTGAATAATAATACAAAATATTACTGGCGGGTTTCTGCACATAATTCAGATGGTGACGGGAACTGGCCTTCGGCAATGGATTTCACAACCCAGCTTGCTCCTCCTATTCTCGTTTCACCAAATAATTTTGCAACCGGTGTCCCCGACAGCGGAACATTTAGATGGAATGCTATTGCCGGAGCTGCTTTATACAAATTGATGCTATCCGAAGAACAGGATTTCTCATCTACGATAATTGATGATTCCACGTTGACGGGTACAAGCTATAATTACAGCGGATTGGACAAGAACCGTACCTATTACTGGAAAGTCAGCGGCAAGTCTGCAAATAACACAGGTGAATGGTCATCGACCTGGAATTTTGCCACATCATTCGATGCTCCATTATTGATGTATCCGCCAAACAATGCAAGCAATATTCCAAATAGCCTGGAATTCCGCTGGGGAGAAATGTCCGGAGTGGGTTTATATCATATAAGGGTATCAACATCTCAGAACTTCAGTACTACTGTGATTAATGATTCTACATTGACTACAAATTCCTTTGATTACAGCAACCTGACAAAAAATACACGGTACTACTGGCAAATCAGGGCTAAGATAGGCTCCTCATGGAGCAATTGGTCTGCTCTGTGGAGTTTTTCGACTTCATTGTCAGCCCCAAATTTATCAGCTCCGCCGGACGGAAATGTTTTTGTAAACATAAACGGCACACTTAGGTGGGAGCAGGTTACCGGTGCATTGAATTATAAATTGCAGATTTCCAAATCAACGAATTTTAGCCCCCTTGTTGTTAATGATTCAAATATCACTGAAAATAATTACAATTACTCAAATCTTGAAAATAATACAAAATATTACTGGAGAGTCGCCGCTAAGAATACAGAAGGAACCGGCGATTGGTCAGAAGTATGGGATTTCTCAACAAGGATTGCAACTCCTTCACTGATTTCTCCGGCACAAAATGCAATAAAAATTCAGAACTATGGCAAGCTAAACTGGCAGTCTGTTCAGGGTGCAGAAAGTTATAATGTACAGCTTTCTCAAAGTAATAATTTTGCAACTAAGATAATTGATGAGACTTCCTTATCAAACACAACGATTGACTATGTTAATCTTGGCCTTGAGTCCGATTACTACTGGCATGTCAGTGCATCTAATCCTGATGGAACGACAGATTGGTCAAATACATGGAAATTCACCACCGATAAGTTCAGCACTGTCGATGAGACAAATAATCAAGGAATGTTCACATTGCATAGTTACCCGAATCCTGCGAGTGAATCGGTTGTTTTCGATATAAACTTACAATTTGATTCCCATGTAGAAATTAGTATATTTAATCTCTTCGGAGAGAAGATGGATGACATATTTTCAGGATACCTGTTACAGGGTAATCACCGGATTAATTGGCTTTCTGCAGAAATTCCGCCAGGTATTTATTTTGTTATTATAACAAATGGTGTTGCCTTACAAAGACAGGCAATTATTATTGGGAGATAAGATTAGCACCATGTTTCAACATGGTGTGGTTTTAATATTTATTTTTGTCTGTATCCGTTCATTTCATCTCACCAGCATAAATCTTGGTGTTATTCTCATTAGATTAGCACCATGTTTCAACATGGTGATGATAATTTCAACCAATCGAGTAGGAGGTAAGGGATTATTTCCCTTACCGTCCTCTCACACCACCGTACGTGCCGTTCGGCATACGGCGGTTCGTTAAAACTGACAATCTCTTGTTGGTTCTCTCTTTGCTCTCACTGGGG